>ENA-OQLB01000292-OQLB01000292.1-human-gut-metagenome-genome-assembly--contig:-NODE-292-length-29834-cov-3.915104_pt1 | contig 29834 bp, 34 predicted proteins | sample MGYA00242656_ERZ504813 | MGnify/ENA primary metagenome ERZ504813 (study PRJEB26092, sample SAMD00036388) | human gut metagenome | host: Homo sapiens | study: EMG produced TPA metagenomics assembly of... | reverse complement strand
TGTAATTTTCAATGGAAAGACACAATAGAAGAAAAAATAACCGTGAAAAAATTAAAAAAATTAAGAAAAACTATTGACAAAATGGTTAGGTAATGCTAACCTTATATATGTAATTAGATGAGACTAACTCATCAAAACGACCTTTATATAGTATAATCATTTATGTAGTATGAATGCGAGATAAAGTGTCATGCCATAGACTTTATCCCGCAGTCATGCATACAACAGCAAGGCAAGGTGGAGAACAGCATGTGCCAAGAACAAGTAGAGAAGGCTTTACAACAAAGTGGTAAGAGAATCACACAACAGAGAAAGATTCTACTAGATGTTATCTTGAATGGAGAATGGGAATGCTGCAAAGAGATCTATTACGAAGCAGTCAAACGAGATTCTTCCATTGGAATGGCAACAGTATACCGCATGATGACAACACTCGAAGAGATCGGAGTCATCGAGAGAAGATGCGTATTTCGAGTAAGAGATGAAGTAGAGCTTTAAAATTAAATCAATCATAAAAAATTAAGAAGTATTTGGTTTCAATCAATGAAATCAGATACTTTTTCTGTTATAGTAAAAGAAAAGGGAGAATTGTGGTTATGAAAAAGATACTATATCATATCTTTCTCTTGCTCTGTATTGCAGTATTTTGCATTAGCGCCTATAAGCTGTATGGATATTATAAATCTTATAAAGAAGCGAAAGATACTTATGAAAAGATAAAAAAAGACAATGTAAAGAAGACAAATGGAGATAGAACGATTGATTTTGATAAACTTCGGGCAAAGAATCCAGACATTGTTGGCTGGGTTTACGCAAAGGGGACAGGAATTGATTATCCGATCGTTCAAGGTAAAGATAACGAAGAATATCTTCATATGGATTACAATAAGAAAAAAAGCAGTTCAGGGACGATCTTTTTAGATCACGGATGTGATAAGTCGTTTATCTCAGATAATAATATCATTTATGGACACCATATGAAAAATGGAACGATGTTTGCCAAGCTGCTAAAATTCAGAGAAGAATCCTTTCTAAAGAAACATCATGTGATCATTTTATATACTCCAAAGAAGACAATGCATTTGAAAGTAATCAGTGCTTATGCGGTGAAAGCACAGGATCAGATGCCGATCACATTTGCAAATGAAACGCAGAAGAAAGAATATATCACAAAGATTCGGAGAATGAGTGAACCATCGATTAAGCTGGATGATAAGAAGATCGATCGTATTTATACATTTGTGACATGCAGTTATGAAAGAGATGATAATAGGACATATGTACATGCAGTGGAAGAATGACAAGATGATAGAAAGTGTTAGATCAAGATGAAAAAAATGAAACTAACAAAGAAGAATAAAAAAGAATTAAAGATGATCTGTGGAGTTTTAATCTTTTTTGCAGTGATCTTTATATGGATCGTACAGAATATCGGTCTGCCGATCAAGACACAAGTAGAAAAAGGCCGGATCAAGGTGATCGACATATCATCCTATAACGGGACAGTCAATTGGAAGAAGGTCAAAGACCATAATATCAATCATGCGATGATCAAGATCGGTTCAGGGATGAATGAGAAGAGAGCAGGAAGGAAAGACAGTAAATTTGATACCAATTTCCGCAATGCAGGATATGCATCAATTCACAGAGGCGTTTATTATTATTCTTATGCGAAGACAACCAGTGATGCAAAAAAAGAAGCCAGACACTGCTTAAAACTCCTCAAAGAGCAGGGAATCGATCCGACAGATTTAGATCTCCCAGTGGCATTTGATATCGAAGAAGAAGCGGTATTTCAGACAGGAAGACGTAATGTGACAGCAGTCACGACAACATTTTGTGATGAGATAAAGAAAGCAGGATTTGAGCCTATGGTTTATTCAGGAGCTTCAGCACTTCGAAATTATTTTGAATATAGTAAGATCAGAGAATATAAGATCTGGGTGGCACATTATACGAAAGCATCCGCACCAGCAATCCCATTTTCTTATGATATGTGGCAGTATACAAGCAGAGCTGTTATAAATGGGGCTAATACGGGAATGGGGTATTGTGATCTGAATTATTATCTGGTAGACAAGAATTACAAAGAATAAAAGAACTTCAGAATATGAAAGAAATAACATATTCTGAAGTTCTTTTGGTTTAAAGAAAAGATGATGTAATCTCCATCATGATCGAAAAGAGAAAACAAACAATAAATGCAGCCCAGAAAGAGATGTTTGTAACACGTTTCTTTGGCCAGGTCTGTCGGATATCTTTCTGAAACCATGTTTTTATATAGCCGAGCCGTTCATTCAGATAAGCAATCGCAACGAGCAGAAAGATACTAAGAATAAGTCCGATCAATGCAACAGGAATGGATGCAATGATCGAAGATACCGTTACTGTATTTGCAGTATCAAGATTGTTTACACCAAAAAGTGAAACTTTTGATATTGCATAAGTTAAAAGGATGGAAGATCCATTAAAAATCATGTGAGCAGTTATGGTTGCAAAAATGGATCTGTTGCTTCTAATAAGCATCCAAATACGATACCCAAAAAGAATGCATAGGAAAACTGCTGAAAGTTCATATGAGCTATACCAAAAAGCAAAGCAGATAATAAGATTCCTTTGATGGGATTAGCTTTTCGCAGTCTGGAATAAAGTACTCCACGGAACAGTATCTCTTCCACAAGACCTGGAAGAAAAGCGGTTGTAAAAACTGATAATCCAAGACTCTGCATCACTTTCTGTGTCATAGTGTTGGTTGTAACATCTTGAAAAAACAAATTGGCGATCATAGTAATAAACCCTGCAACTGGACGGATCGTAAAGGCAAGAAGGATCACGAGAAAAAATGAACCAATATGGATCTTATGCATTCGTAATGTCTTCTTTGTATCATCTCCACAGATCTTAAGATAAAGAAAAGCGGCAATGAGTAAAATACCATAAAATAAAGTAGTAAAAAGATATGTGTTGGTAATAAAAATCCCCATTCCAGTGGAAAGTATAAAATACAAGATCACATAAAACAGGCTGAAGCAGCCAGCGGATTTGATATATTTCATGGAGTTACCTCGCTATTTTTTTAAGATTCCATTGTCTGTGATCGTGATCAGTCCGTCCTTTAACAGGCGTCCAACTGCACGTTTAAAAGCAGCCTTGCTAAGTCCAAGCTCACGTTCGATCGTAGCAGGTCTCGCCTTATCATTAAATGGAAGACGGCCATCATAGCTTTCAATGGTATCCATGATTAATTTCGCATCACGATCAATCTGAAGGTAAGCTTTCTCATGAGGCTTAGGGATAATTTACCATCTTCATTCACTTTTGTAACACGAAGGTTAAGCTGTTCACCAATTACGATTTTATTGTGAATCTCGCGTTTTGGGATACGTCCAAGGAACTGATCTTCTACAGCAACAAAAGCACCATGATCAGGTTGATATTATAAACAGTGGCATGCACCCAATCGTTGACTTTAAAATGATGATCTGTCGATAATAATTTACCAATCTTCATTGTTGCACAAAGACGATCACTCTTATCAATATAAAGAGAAACCAGATATTCTTTATTTGGACGGATATGTCCTAACTGTTCTTTAAATGGAAGAAACAGATCTTTTTCTAGTCCCCAGTCAAGGAAAGCACCAATTTTGCTAACTTCTTTGACACGTAGAGGGCGGATCGCACCTAATGTGATCTTTGGAATATGAACGGTAGCAATTGGGCGATCCTCAGAGTCCTTATAAACAAAACATGAAATCTGATCACCGATCCTTGCACCATCTGGAACTTGTTTGGCAGGAAGAAGGATACTTCCATCTGTTACATCCTTTTGGTCATTGACATAAACACCAAACTCCTTTTTCTTCACAATATATAAATCTTGAAATTTTCCTAATTGAATCATATTTATCCTCTTTCTTAATTTTTAGATTTGTCAGACACTTAATCGTTGATTTTTGTCGTTTTCACACATTATAACACAGTTCCATAAAAAAGCGAAAGAAAAAGCCTGAAAACAGCATAAAAACGTGGTTTATTTGAAGTTTTTACTTGACTTAGATGAGGAAAGCCTATAGAATTATCTTATGCAAATTCAAAGACATATACAATTATGTTTGAGTTGAGATTAGGAGGAAAATTTAATGAACAAGACAGAATTAGTTGCAGCAATTGCAAAGAAAACAGAATTGTCTAAAAAAGATGCAGAAAAGGCATTAAAAGCTTTTACAGATGTAGTTGCAGAAGAATTAAAGAAAGGTGAGAAGATCCAGTTAGTAGGATTCGGAACTTTTGAAGTATCTGAAAGAGCTGCAAGAGAAGGAAGAAACCCTCGCAGCGGAGAAGTTATGCACATTGCAGCTTCTAAAGCACCTAAATTCAAAGCAGGAAAAGCTTTAAAAGATATTGTAAACGAATAGAATGTTCATTTGATATTACATTAACTGCCGGTTTCTATGGATCCGGCAGTTTTTCTATATCTATTTCAGCAATATAACATAGAAGAAAGAAGGAGACATAATCATGCGTTTAGACAAGTTTTTAAAAGTATCCAGACTGATCAAGAGAAGAACTGTTGCGAATGAAGCCTGTAGTGCAGGAAGAGTTCTAGTGAACGGCAAAGCAGCGAAAGCTGGAACGAATGTGAAACCAGGAGACAGAATAGATATCCAGTTTGGAAACAGAGAGACAGCAGTAGAAGTAGTTTCTATAGCAGAGACAGTGAAGAAAGATGAGGCAGCAGATCTGTACAAGTTTTTATAGGTATGTTTTATAAGCTTTGTTCATAAGATGTATAAAACATTTTGGGAGGAAGTTTAGTATGATAGAAGAGAGACAACCTTTAAGAGCACATAAGGTCAGCTTATCAAACCGATCTCTTGGCGTGATCACAGGGGTAAAAGATGTTGTTTCTTTTGATCTTAATGAGATCATTCTTGACACAGATCAGGGACTGTTAATGATCAAGGGAAAGAATCTCCATGTAAAGAAATTATTGGTTGAGAAGGGTGAAGTAGAGATTACGGGAAAGATTGACAGTTTTTTATACTCTAATATAGAAGAGCCAGGAAAGAAAGAAGGATTATTAGGAAGGTTACTGAAATAATGAAAGAGACTGTAACTGATCCGTTGTTATTTTTTCTTGCGTCAATTTTATTTGGTGTATGTTTGCAGGCAATATATGATATTATTCGTGGAATTCGAAGAGTATTCTATCATAAAAGCGTGTTTTTGTTTATAGAAGATATAGGATTTGGAATATTTACAGCAGTGATGGCATTTATATTTCTTTGTACATATAACGATGGCGAGTTAAGAGGATTCTTTTTCCTCGGAATTGTGATCGGAATGATTCTATATTATCAATTATGCAGCAAGTTCCTTTTGAGGGCTGTCATACATATTACAGAGAAGCTAAAGAAGATCATAAGGCAATTTGAAAAAGTATGTTTAAGACCAGGAATTCATATCAAGAGAAACCTGAAATGGCAATTGAAAAAGAAAAAAAACAAGTTACAATGGCACTAAAGAAACAAATAAAAAGAGGTGGTAAAAGTGACAATACGAAAGAAACAAAATAAGCTGGATCAGAGGACAAAGATCATCATGATCATTGTTCTGATATTTGTAGTCATTTTAGCATTTTCCTATATCAATCTACGACAGAAATCAAAGAAGATCGCCAAAGAGCAGCAGCAGGTGGAATCCCAGATCAAGAAACAAGAAGAGAAGAAAAAAGAATTAAAGAAGAAAAAAGAATATATCAAGACAAAAGAATTTATTGAAAAGACAGCCACAGAGAAGTTTGGACTATTGTACCCGGGAGAGTACTTACTCAAAGGATCAGATGACTGATAAACAACAGAATTAAAAAATTCAGGGGGGGGGGAACAAACGTTCCTCCCTTCGTTTGCTTATAATGTGAAAGACGAAATTTTAGCTAAAGATAAAAGGCGAAAATTTCGTCTTTTTTTTCCGCCTTTAAGTGGAAAAAGACGAACTATATTCTTATGTGCATATTGCATATAATTTAGTACAGAAGGAGAAAAGTAATGGAAATATCAAACAAACGATGTATCCAGATTCTGAAATTATTGTTGAAAAATAAAGAATGTATGACAGGAGATAATCTTGCAGTTCAATCGGAGTGTCTTCAAGAACCATTCGAAATGATATGAAAGATTTAAATAGAGCATTGGAAGATCATGGTGCAAGCGTTGTATCAGAGATTGGACAAGGATATTATTTAAAGATTGAAGATCAGGAAAAATTTTTAGCATTTCAGAATGAGATGGAAGAACAAAAAAGAGAAAAAGATTTTAAAAATATTATTCCATCAGAGCCAGAAGACAGAGTAAAGTATATTATTTCAAAGTTATTGCTGTCGATACTCAATGGAAGAAAAGAAAAAATAGAGTTTTTTGATCTGGAAGAAGAACTTTTCATTAGTACTTCTACTTTAAAGAAAGACTTTCGCAATATCGATAAAGTCTTAAAACCTTACGATCTTAAAATCAGTATCACAAAGAAAGATGGTGTGAAGATCGTAGGAGATGAGGTGAAGATACGATATTGTATTTCAGAATATATCTTTAACAGCAAAGGGTATTTTGGAATAGAAGAAAATCAATTTTATCAAAGTATTTTTAAAGAACAGGAAATTGAAAAATTAAGAGAAATTTTACTTGATGTAATTTCGGTTTATAATTTAAGACTTACAGATCTGGCATTTAAAAACGTTTTGATTCATAGTTTGATCATGTTAAAACGCTTTGCAAGGCAAAAGAGTGTGACATATGAAGAAAATGATATCAAAACATTTGAAAAGAAAGTTGAATTTGAATGTGCTCAGGAGATCATCAAACGCATTCAGCAAGACTTTGAAGTAGATCTTGGAAATGAAGTTTATTATTTGACACAGCACCTGATTTCAAGTCAGAGATTTTTGATTGATGATCCAAAAGAAGATTATGAATATAAAAACGAAATTGAAAAAATTCTGATAAAGATCAAGGAAGAGACAAACATTGATCTTTCCGATGATAAACAGCTGATTAATGGATTGGCAATGCACTTGAGTGCGGCACTTCAGAGAATGCGGTTCGATATGAATATTCGAAATGAATTTTTAGATTCGATCAAGAATATGTATCCACTGGCATTTGAACTTGCAGTGATCGCAGGAGAGATCATTGAAGAGAATTTCCAGTTTAGGACACAAGAAAATGAAATCGGTTTCTTGGCGATGCATTTTGGAGCAGCATTGGAAAGAAAAGGGCTTAATGAGAAAAAACCAAGAAAGAAAGCAATTATCGTGTGTTATGCAGGAGTTGCAACAGCGATGCTGATCAAAGAAAAGATTGAACAGAATTTTGGACATAAAATTGAAGTGCTCAAAACATGTTCGCAACAGGAAGTAAGTCAAGAGTTGATCGATCAGGTGGATCTTGTATTGACAACGGCAGAACTTTCAGAACTTCAATCTGACAAAATAAAGAAAATAAACCTATTTTTGGATGAAACAGATATTCAGTTCATAGGAAATATTTTAAAAGAAGATCAAAAAGATGAAATTGATTATCGAAAGATTTTTCGAAAAGAATTATTTTTCTATGATGTTGAATTTAAGAATAAAGAAGAAATTCTTGAACATATGACAAGAGAGATGCAGATACGAGGATTGATCAGTAAAGAAGGAAGTAAATCCGTATTTAAAAGAGAAGAAATGTCGACGACAGAACTGGGCAATATGGTAGCAATACCGCATGCAATGTCAAATGACTCTGAAGAGGCAGTCGTATCCGTTATGATCTTAAAGAAACCAATCCTCTGGGAAAATGAAAAAGTGCAGGTTGTACTTTTACTCAATGTACCAAAGTCACAATACAATATGTGGGAAGTTGTATTTAAACGATTATATCAATATCTGATTGGTGATCAAGGGGTTACAAAATTAATCAAAGATAAAGATTATGATGATTTTATTCGCCATTTGGAAAGAAATGAATAGGAAGGAAATATCATGGAATCACTAGTATTAAATAAAGACAACGTTAAATTGAAGGTAAATGCTTCTGATTGGGAAGAAGCGGTTAGAATTGGGGCAGGGATGCTTGTAGAACAAGGATGTGCAAAACAATCTTATGTTGATGGTATCATTGCTTCTGTCAAAGAATTAGGGCCTTACATTGTCATTGCAGATGGAATCGCAATGCCGCACACAAGACCAGAACAGGGAGCTATTGGGATCGGTTGTAGTCTGATCACACTGAATCAGCCAGTAAAATTTGATGGAGATGACAGTGAAGTAAAAGTTATGATCTGTTTTTCAGCGGTAGACAGTGAAAGCCACATGGATATTCTTAAGATGATCGTTGAGTTTGTAGAGCGCGGACTCATTGATGATATAGCTAAAGCAACGACTTACGAAGAGTTACTTGAAGTGATCAAAGAGAAATAGTTTTAAAAAGAGAAAGGAGACGAAACTATGTTACAGATTTTAACAGTATGCGGAGCAGGACTGGGAAGCAGTTTTGCATGTCAGATGAGTGTAGACGCCGTATTAAAGGAACTGGGTGTGGAGGCAAAACTTGACCACACAGACATCTCTAGTGTAGGAGGAGCAAAGGCTGACATCATTCTTTCAGGAAAGAACTTTGAGAAACAGTTTGAGCGTTATACACTGGACTGTCCAACAATTTTTCTCGATCGATTGGTCGATAAAAATGAGATCAAAGAAAAACTGACACCGGTTTTAAAAGATCTTGGAGTTTTATAAAACTAGCAAAATAGAGAGTGAGGAGAAAAAATGCAGGTTTTAAATTTTATCATTAAGAACATCCTGACACAGGCATCTGTTGTCGTAGGACTGATCGCACTGCTTGGTTTAGTGTTACAGAAAAAACCAATTGGTACTGTTGTATCAGGAACAATGAAAACTATCTTAGGATTCTTAGTATTATCCGCAGGTTCAAGCGTTATCCAGGGATCATTAGCTATTTTTGGTGATCTGTTTAATAAGCCTTTGGACTTAAGGGTCTTGTAGCATCTATCGAAGGTATTAACGGTCAGGCAATGACAGATCTTGGACTTGGATCAGAGATCGCTATCACATTAGCAGGTATCTTTATTGTTAATATTATTTTAGCTCGTATTACACCATTTAAGTACATCTTCTTAACAGGACAGGCTTTATTATGGGAATCTACACTTTGCGTAGTATTTGCTTACTTCTGCGGATTAAGAGGACTTCCATTGATCATCGTAGGATCAATCGTTGGTGGTGCATTCGCAACATTAATGCCAGCATTTGCACAGCCAGTTATGCGGCAGATTACCGGTAGTGATGATATCGCATTAGGACATTTCTGTACATTTGGATATATGTTTACAGCATTAATTGCTAAATTAACAGGTGATAAATCTAAATCAACAGAAGATGTTGCATTACCTAAGAGCCTTGAGTTCTTACAGGATACATATTTATCAGTAATGGTAGTTATGGTGCCATTTTACTTAATCGTAGCAATCTTTGCAGGACCTAAAGCATGTGCTGAATATGCAGGAGCTACAAACTACATCGTATTCATGTTCTTACAGGCATTACAGTTTGTAACAGGTTTATACGTATTAATGGCAGGTGTTCGTTTACTGTTAGCAGAATTAGTACCAGCTTTCCAGGGAATCTCTATGAAACTGGTTCCAAATTCAAAACCAGCCTTAGACTGCCCAGTATTATTCCCATATGCACCAAACGCAGTAATCTTAGGATTCATCTTTACAACAATCGGATCTATCATCGGTATGTTCTTAACACCAATGCTTGGATTACCAATGATCTTACCTGGAGTTATGAGTAACTTCTTTGCAGGTGGTACAGCTGGTATCTTTGCTAACCAGGTTGGTGGACGTCGCGGAACGATTATTGGATGTATTGCACATGGTATCTTCATCATGATCTTACCAGCTTTACTTTCCCCAATGCTTGGACAGATTGGATTCCAGAACATGACATGTACAGACGTAGATACTGTAGTAACAGGATTCTTCTTCATGATCATTAAATCTATCGCAGGAATCTTCTAAGATTAGAAAGCAAAAGATCATTATAGAAAGTTATACAGGAGGGATGATCAATTGTTTTCTTTGGTAAAAGAAGAAAGAAAAGAAGCAAGAGCAGGCAGTTCCTGTTGTAAATAAAGAGGAATTGATCGCGAAAGCTTCAGAAAAAGTAACAGAATTAGAAAGTAAAACAGGGGATGAGAGAGTTTCATTATTAAACGAAATCGGATCCCTGTATACACAAGCAGAAGAAACAGATCTGGCAATCCAATATTATGAAGAAAGCTTGGAACTTTGCAAGCAGCACGGAAAAGCGAGCACAGATCTAATGAAACTTTACAATAAAAAACGTCAAGAAGCTGCAGAAGCGAAAGATGATGAAAAAGTAAAGGAATATATGGATAAGGTTCAGAACCTGATGCAGATGTCAAAGGATATGATCCGAGGAAATGCATAACATTTACGGGGAGGAAATTCCACCCTGCAAACATATAATTCATTCGCAACGTATAAGGCAAAATTAAAGGAGTAAAGAAATGTATAAAAATTTGATTGAATTATTTAAAGAAAATGAAGGTAAAGGAGCAGTAGGAGCATTCAACTTACATTGTTTTGAAATGCTTCCAGCAATGATTCAAGCAGCAGAAGAACTGAACGTTCCAATCATTATCCAGACTTCTCTTGGAACAGCTGAATATATTGGTTTTGAACCATTGATCGCAGCTGTAAAAGCTTTAGCAGAAAAATCTTCTGTAAATGTAGCTCTTCATATGGATCATTGTAAAAGCATTGAAGCACTGAAAAAAGCAATCGATCTTGGATATTCTTCTGTAATGTATGATGGATCTGCATTACCAATTGAAGAAAATATCAAAAATACACAAGAAGTTGTAGCATATGCTCATGCACATGGAGTATCTGTAGAAGGTGAAATCGGATCTATCGGTGGAGCTGAAGAAGGTGTTGTAGTAGAAAAAGACGCTGCAATGTATACAAAACCAGAAGATGCACTTCATTATGTTAATGAAACACATGTAGATGCATTAGCAGTATCTATTGGTACAACACATGGCCAGTTCAAATCTAAAGCTAAGATCAATTATGAATTATTAACAGAATTAAAAGCTAAATTAGGACCTGTTGGATTAGTTCTTCATGGAGGAACAGGAGTATCTGATGAAGATATGAAACGTTGTGTACGTGAAGGAATGAAGAAGATCAACGTGGGAACAGAATTAAATAAAAACTATATTGAAGTTGTTAGCAAAACATTCACAGCTGATGATGTAACACCACTGACATCTTTAAGAAATCTGTTAGGACCAGCAAATGAAAGAATCAAAGAAATCGTTATAGATAAGGCTTCATTATTTAAATTATAGGATTAAAAAGTTTAAATAACCCTCTTATATTATATAATTCATCAGGTGCGGCAGGGAGGAATGAATCCCTGCCGCATTTAACTTTTTAGAAAAAACATCTATCATTTGAGCGGAGGAAATAAGCATGAAAAAAACGATCGTATTGCTTGCAGGATACCCGGCAACAGGAAAAAGTTATCTTTGTAATAAAATATTAGAAAAACTTCCAGACTTTTTGATTGTATCTCAGGATGATATGAAAGAAAAATTATTTGACCAGTATGGATTTGATAATATGGAAGAAAAAGTAGCCATTGAAAATCAGAGCTGGGAACAGTACTATGAAGTTATGGAAGAAGATCTTAAGAATGGGGATTCCATTATTTCAGATTACCCATTCAGTGTAAAACAGAAAGACAAGATTAAAAATCTTGCAGAGAAATATGAATATCAAGTTGTAACGTTCCGCTTGATCGGAGATCTAGAAGTTTTATTTAAGCGTTCACAAAAGAGAGATTTGGATCCAAAGAGACATTTAAGTCATCTAGTATCACGTTATCATAAAGGTGATGTACTAGAAGACAGAAGCAAGGCAGATTGTCTTGTAACTCATGATATTTTTATGGATCGTTGCAAGAACCGTGGATACGGAACATTTGAACTGGGACATCTGATCGAAGTTGATGTAACAGATTTTTCAAAGATTGATTATCCAGCATTGATCAAAGAATTATGTGATCTTGTAGAAGAATAAAGGAGAAACAGATGGGAAGTATTTTTGTATCGGACAGTCAGCGTATGATATCACGATCCCGCTTGATGGTGCGATCCGTGAGAATCAAAAATACCGTGTGACACAAAAAGAAGAATGTGGAGGCGGACCTGCATTTAATGCTGCATATCTGTGCGCAATGTGGGAGAAAAAGTAGAATTGATCAGCCGGATTGGAAACGATACTTACGGGAAACGATTGTTAGAAATTGCTGCACAGGCTGGGATCGGAACCAATTATCTGATCAAGGATGATGAGATTGAAACACCGCATAGTTATATTTTTTCAAATCAGGAAAATGGATCAAGAACGTTATTTAATTTCCCAGGTGAGAAAAAAGACATTGAATATAAATATCCGGATGAAGAAGTCTCTGTTATCTTAAGTGATGGACACGAACCAGAGATTAGTGTGGAGGCAATTCATCATTATAAGAGTGCCATTTCAATCGTAGATGCAGGGACATGCAGAGAAAGTACAATGCAGGTAGCAAAAGAAGTAGATTATCTGGTATGTTCTGAAGATTTTGCAAGACAATATACAGGAAAGACGATCAATCTTAATGATCCAAAGAAAGCATGTGAAATCTTTGAAGAAGTAGAACAGATCAATCATAAGCATGCAGTGGTCACACTGGGAGAAAAAGGATTATTATATCGTAGAGATGGAAAGATCACATTGATGCCAGCATTTAAAGTAAAAGCAGTCGATACAAATGGTGCAGGGGATATTTTTCATGGTGCATTTGCATATGCGATTAAGCAGCAATTGGATTTTTATGATGTATTAAAAATAAGCTCTATGGCGTCTGCGATTTCCGTGCAGACATTAGGAGCACAATCCTCCATACCACAATTAACAAAAGTAACAAGCGAACTTCAAAAGAAGGGAAATCATTATGACAAGAGAAGATATCTTTAAAACTGTTGATCACACACTATTAGCAGACAGCAACTTGGGAAGAAATTAAAGAAATATGCGATGATGCGATCAAATACCAGACAGCATCTGTATGTATTCCAGCATCTTATGTAAAAAGAGCAAAAGATTATGTTGATGGGAAAATGGCAATCTGTACAGTGATCGGATTCCCAAATGGATATAGTACAACAGCAGTCAAAGAATATGAAACAAAAGATGCTATATTAAATGGTGCAGATGAAATTGATATGGTCATCAACTTAGGAGATGTCAAAGATAAACATTTCGATAAGATCAAAGGTGAAATTGCGTTATTAAAGAGCGCATGTGGAGATAAAATATTAAAAGTTATCATCGAAACATGTCTGTTAACAGAAGAAGAAAAGATTAAGATGTGTGAGATGTAACAGAAGCAGGAGCAGATTTCATCAAAACATCTACAGGATTCTCAACATCAGGAGCAACATTTGACGATATTGCTTTATTTAAGAAATATGTTGGAGAAAATGTAAAGATCAAAGCAGCAGGAGGAATCAGTTCCTTTGATGATGCTAAGAAATTTATCGAACTTGGGGCAGACCGCCTTGGAACAAGTCGATTAGTAAAAATCGCTAAAGCAGAAGCTTAAAATACAATTTGAGAATATTTATCGTTAACAAAAGGGAATGTTGCATTCGTGCAACATTCCTTTTATCATTTTTATATAGAATGATGAGAAGAGGAACAATATATGTCAAAAGAGATATCAAAACAGGAAAAAGAAGATTATCTAAATCTTATGTATGAAATGAAGCGAAAAGAGAATCAGATTGTAAAATCCGACTTATCCAGGGAACTTGAAGTGCCGTTATCAAGAGTTACCAGAGTCACAGATGGATTGTTAGAAGAAGGGTATCTGTTAAAGGACGAAGGAAGAAGACTGTTTTTAACACCAATGGGGCTATCCAAAGGGCAGCAATGTCTGGAAAGAAAACGATGTCTTACAGAATTTCTGCGTTTGGTTTCTGGTGTTGATGGAAGCATTGCAAAAGAAAATGCATGTGCGATCGAACATATTCTGGATGAACGCATTTTAACTGGAATCCGTATGTTTATGGAAAACCGTCATACATATTCATATATGACTAGAGGAAATGATTTAAATCTGATGTTTCCAGAAGGAAAGAGGATCATGCCGATCGCATTTTTTGAAAAAGGAACATCACATCCAAGAATTCTTTCGAAAGAATACCAGCAGTTTGAGAAACGAGCGGAAGTAGCGATCAGCAAAGAAAGTTACTTGTATTTAAAACCGATAGATTCAGATCTGCTGAAAAAAGAAATTCGCTACTGTTATGGAAATCAATGGATGTATGCAAAAAAAGAAAATGGAAAATTTGGAATTTTGACAGAGGCATTGGACTGTACGATTCGAAGAAACGACAAATTATCCGAAGGAATTGTAGAAATAGTAGTGTGTGATCATCATGAAGAAGAGATTAAAGAAGAATCGGTTCGTATTTTAACCGTATCATTAATTTAGGAGTTTGGTAATGTGTGATAAAATAATGGAAAATTATAAACCGAATATGTTTCAGTTACAATGCTTAAAAGCATTAGAGATACAGATTGAGGAAGGAAAAGGATACAACGAAGCAGAGATAGGAAGAAAGATGCAGGTAAACAGATCAACAATCTCTCGATGCTTCAAAAGATACCGAGAAGAAGGATTCCTGGAAGATAAAGGATTTACCAGAAAAGGAGCGGAATTCTTAGAATATTACAAAATGATCGAATCAGATCTTTACCATTACTTTGCATCTATCGGAATTAACGAACAACAGCAAAGACAGGCAGTTACAGGAATGTTTGATACAGCAGATATCGATACGATCCAGAAATTATGCCAGAAAGAGAAAATGCATCTAAGGTATGAAAGTATCGGAAAAAATGAAAGTAAAGAAATTACCAAGTTAACCTACGAACAATTATGCAATAGTTTAAAAAAAGGCATATATCAAGTCGCATTTTCCATTTATCGACAAGGAAAAGACTGGCAAAGTCTTTCTATGGCAGACCAAGGATTTGAAAAACCAGCATATCTGCATTTAAAGGGGGATAAAAACTATTTAGAACTAGCCGTCAGAGAAATGAAAGCAATGACAAAAGGTGGAGCGATGCTGTCTGGACATATTCAGACAGTCAAATGTAGAAGCAGCAAAGACGTTTTAACAGATCTTCCGATCCAAGATAAGAAAATACAGATTCCATTTGAAGATTTTGAGTTTGAGCAGTTGTCAGAAACAGAAATCACCGGGCAGATCCAACTGTTTATGACAAGCAGCGTTGGGGAGAAGAGAATGCCAGAGAGTATGGCGACACTGATTTTGAAAATTTAAATTGTATAAGTTGAAGGTCATCGAGTATTTAGAGAAAAAATGAAAGATAGCATGTGAGCAACACGAATTCCATTGTTGCTCACATGCTATCTTTCTTTTATTTCTCCCCCATACAGGCAAGTCTACTCTACAAATTCCACAATTCAATCGTTTTTAACAGTTTTTCTTTCGTATCCACATCAAGCTGCATGATCGCATTATAAAGTTCACGATCAAGCGCAGTTTCTGAATACTCCGGATCAAGCGTACCGACAAGAGAATCCAGAGAGCAGCCACAAAGCTTCGCATAATATGTTAAAATACGCAGAGACATAGCAGTACGGTTATTTTCTACATTGCTGATATAACCAGGCGTTACACCAAGAGCTTCAGCAACTTGATTTTGTGTTAAACCCATTTTTTGACGGATATGTTTGATATGAGTACCATAATTTTCAGAGTTCATATGATAGAGTCCTTTCTATATTATTCATAACAAAATTATATAATAAATGATGATGAAAATGTAGCTACTAATAGAATAGAATCTGTGGAATAGATATAAATGGAATAATAAGGAATAATAAGGAATAATAAGGCTGAAAGCTGCTTTACATCAACACCTAGGAATGAAGCAAGAAAGCAATTGAGAATCATTATCAATTACTGATCATATGTTGCAGTGATGCAACAAGATGGACGAAATGAATATGATGTATCGGAAAGATATTGTCATTTTTAAAGAGAAATAGTAAAACATCTTTTGGTTGAACATAAGAATACAATATGGTAAAAATAAAACAGAACATGAACCTTCGGTGAGTGTAAAATAATAGCTAACAAAAAGAAAAAGAATCTAAGAGTGCGATCTTGGGTTCTTTTTCTTTTTATTCTACAATGGAAAAAAATGTTAAAAATATAATTGTGAATAATTATATGATAAGTTAAAATAAAACTATAACTATAAATCGATTCATATTTCATCAATCAATATTGTCAAAAATAACAGATAAAAATTCAGATTTTTTTGTCTGTTTCAAAAAAATAAAATGAGAAAAACTCTTATTAACAATAATTTTGTTGCATCAATGCAACTTCAGAAAAATTAAAAAAAGAACGTAAATATCAAGAAAGTGAAAATTTTTGTGAATTTTTCACTTTCTTTTTTTGTTCTCTTTGAAAAATTTGTTGTGATTGACATGAAAATAATAGTTATGGTAAATATTAGTCAAAACTAACTTTAAAAATATTATAAATTGATTACAACAAGGGAGGAAAAGAGAAACTTATGAAAAATCGTTTTTTAGCATTATTAATCTGCGCGATTTTGGTATTTTCAATTATTCCATTTGGAAAAAACATAAAAGCATCACAGACAAATAATAATGCAAAACAAGTAAATACGCCAGAACAGATGGCTGCAGTTATGAGAGAAAAAGCAAATAATAATACAGCCAGAATGAAAGGAAAAATAACTCAATCTCAGGTCAATGAAACGATTAAACAAAAATTGATCGTAAAAACAAGAGATGAGATTGAAAATACTTATGGTGCTAACAGTGTGTACTACTACACAGTGGGAAATTACCAGATTTTGTTTTATGACACTGCAGACGAGGCAAAGAATGCATGTGAGAAGTTGAAAAAGGATCTTCCAGGAACAACAATATTTCAAGATATACCAATCACACTAAAAGAAGCAGCAAAAGATAATGGATCAGATGAAGTGGCGGCATACGATGGAATTAAAAAAATGGGAATGGATCAACTTAAGGAAGAAAAAGACAGTTGGAAAAATAAAAGTGCCAAAGTTGCCGTGATCGACAGTGGAATTAATGTGGATCATCAATGGTTTAAGAACAGGCTAGATCGAGAAAACAGTATAAATCTTGCGTTGGATGAAGGAAATGAAGATGATAAAACGAAGCCAGCATATAATGATACAAAACAAGGACATGGAAGTCATGTCGCAGGGATCATTACGCAGGCAACACCAGAAGAAGTACAAGTCATGGCAATTCGAGTATTTAGTGCTCTTGGTACAGCATCCTATGCAACGATCACAAATGCGGTGGATTATGCAGTAGAACATAAAGCAGATATTATTAATATGAGTCTTGGATTTGAAATAATGTCAGGATTTGAAAATGATCAGATAACTCTAATGGATGAAGCGTTTGCAAGGGCATTTAAAGCAAATACAACAGTATGTGCTGCGTCAGGAAATGAATACACAGATACTTCTAAAAGTTATCCAGCGAGCAGTCCATGGACGATCGCAGTTGGATCATTTGAGCCAGATGCAAAAGGTAACCTGATTCGTTCAGATTTTGCCAATAATGGAGAACTACTTGATTTTGTTGCACCAGGAAGAAATATCTATAGTGCATGGATCAATGGAGAAGAATCAACCAATACGATAAGCGGGACTTCTATGGCAACACCCCATATGGCAGCGGCAGCAGCTTATGTCAAAATGAAACATCCAGATTATAATCAAAGGGATGTATATGCGGCGTTTAAAGATAATGCAGTAGATCTTGGGGAATCTGGAAAGGATACAGAGTTTGGATATGGATATGTACATTTGGAAAAATATAACACAAATGAAGCAGCAGAATCTAAAGATGGAAAGAATACCAGCAATCTCAGCCCCGGCACAAATAAATAAAACAATGAATGATTCAGGAAAATCATTTACAATTGACGCAAAAATAACAAGAGGAAACGGAAATCTCACGTATGAAACAACAAATGAGAAAATTGCTACGGTCAAAGATGGAAAAGTAACGATCGTTGGACGTGGAAAATGTAATATCGTGATCAAAGCATCCGAGACAAAAGAGTATAAAGAAACAGAAGAAAAAGTAACGATCAAGATTGATAAAGGTTATCAAAAGATCAAAGTTCCAGTTACCTCATATAAGAAACATGTTTCAGACAAAAACTTTAAGTTAGAAGCATATGTTGAAGCACCAGGAGATGGGAAAGTTGAATTTATTGCAAATGACAATGACGTTGTAAAGGTAAGCAAGAATGGAGAAGTGACGATTCTTGGACCTGGAACAGCAAGAGTATATGCAGTGGCAACAGGAACAAACAATTTTAACAGGGATATCAGTGATGCGATCATGATCACAGTAGAAGAAGATAAGAAATCAGATCCTGATATAAAAAACAATGCTGAAAATACAACAACAGCAACGCAAAGCACAACAACAGTGATTCAAAATGCTTCAACAATGAATACAAAAATAGCCGTGCCAAGAGTCGTTGTAAAAAAACTAAAAGCAGGAAAAAAACAGATCAGATTAACATGGAAAAAACAATCCAAAGTATCAGGATATGAAATACGATATGCAATAAAAGCCAATATGAAAAAGGCGAAACGGATCAAAGTAAATGCCAAAACGGCAAGTAAAACGATCAAAAAATTAAAATCAAAGAAACGATATTATGTTCAGATCAGAGCATATAAAACAAATGATCACAAAAAAATTTATGGAAATTGGAGTGCAAAGAAAACATTAAAAACCAAATAACAGGAAGGAAAAGAAATGAGAAGAAGGAAGTTATATAGAGGATTGGCAGTTGCATTTTCAGCAATCCTTCTGGCAACAAGTAATCCAGCAACATTACAAAATGTTGCTGCAAAAGGAATTCATTTACAAAAAAAAGCAAAGGCAAAGATGATCCTGGAAGATCCGACGGAGAATGGAGCTTATACATTATCAATGACGATCAACAAAGAAGGAACATCTGAGGAATCAATGTTAAGCGGCTTTATTGATCCAAAGATTAAGGTTACTGTTCAGGATGGAAAGACATGGGTGACGATCCTCAGTACAACATATGCAGATATGATGTACGATATCACACTTGGAGATTCAGAAGGAAATTATAAGATATCAGAAAAAACTCCAGTAGGAGAAAAAAATTCTGCGGGAACTTACAATATGTATGAGTATAAGATTCAGATCAATAAATTGTCAGACATCACAAAAATCGCAGTATTGGCAGAACCTATGGGAGGAAGCAGAGACAATATAGGAAATTATGAAAAATATACAAAAGCGGATATAGAAGATATGTCGATCGAGAGAGGATGGACAGGCTTTGAGGCCATTAAAGATCAAGATCAAAAACCAACAGGAAAAGAAGCACTGAATCAGGCGTTGATTGATTATGGACTGGATAAGAATAATGATGGAACTGTCACAAAAGAAGAAATTCAGCAATACAAAGGTGACAAGATGGAATTACAGAATTGCAATTTAAGTAATGAAGGATTGGAATTGCTCAAGTATCTTCCGGAGTCTGTGACAACCATTGATCTTTCTTATAATAACATAACTGAGCTTCCATCAGATTTGTTGATGATGATGCCACAATTAGAAAATTTCTATATGGAGAATAATAAACTTACTTCTATCCCAAAAGGTTTCTTCAAGAGCAATACAAAGCTTAACTGGATTGCATTGGATGGAAATGAGATACAACATTAGAAGATGGAACATTCAAAGGACTAGATCAGCTGACGATCTTAGGCCTCGAAAATAATAAGATTTCAAAAGTAGGTAAGAATGCCTTTGAAGGTATGAAAAAAATAGAACAGCTGAGTTTATATGGAAATAATCTCACAACATTAGAAGATGGAAGTCTCAAACCATTGGCAGGATCATTAAAAATGTTGTTTTTACAGGAAAATAATATGGAAATTCTTCCAAAAGCAGTAGAGGATTGTTCTTCATTAACAGAATTGCATGCATGGGATAATGGAATGAAAGATATCAGCAAAGTTGACTTCTCGAAACTTCCAGAGTTGACGGAATTAAACCTTATGCATAATGAGATAACACAGATTCCAGAAAAGGCATTTGCAAAAAACACAAAACTTGATGGTTTGGATCTGTTTGATAATGATTTGATCTCTGTATCACCAGATATTCTTCCAAATGGAGTTAGTTTAAGGAAACTGGACCTTAAATTCAATAACATGCAGATCATAGATAAAAAGCTGATCAATAAAAGCCAGTCATATAATAAATTTTATCCACAGAAGTCCGCAATGGAATTAAGACTAGAGAAAAGCGGTGATCAAGAGATGAAATGGTCACAGCAGTTAAGTGCTTTGGATTTGATGTTCTGGTATGAAGAAACAAACGATGCAAAGAAAAAAGAACTTCAGTCAGTTGATGAATATAAAGAATATCTGAAAGAACAAGGATATGCAGAAGGTGACTTTACAAAGACATTAAAAGATCTGTCATATCAGTGGGATATCGTAACCAAAATTCAAAAGAAAGATGCAAATGGAAGATTTGTAACGATCAATCAAAGGATCAATGAAGGAAAAGCAGATGAAATGGATGGTTCTTTCAAATTTACAGAAGATGGAACCTATCGAGTTGTAAAAGATGTTTATGGTTACATGAGTTCTATGAGAAATTTCTTATTTGAAGCAAAATCCAATGAAGTAACAATTGAAAATAAGAAAGAAGACAAGAAGGAAGATAAAACAACAGCAACAACTTCAACTTCGCAAATAGCAACAATAAAGAAGAAAGAAACACAAATAGTAAAACCGTTAAGGGTTGTAAAGCTTAAAGTAAAAAAATCTTCAAAGAGATCTGTAAAAATAAGTTGGAAAAAGCAGAAAAATGCATCAGGTTATGAAGTTTACAGATCAACGAAGAAGAATAAATCATTTAAGAAGATCACAACATTGAAAAAAGCTGGAAAAGTAACTTATGTAAACAAAAAACTGAAAAAAGGAAAAACATATTATTACAAAGTACGTGCTTATAAAGTAGTATCTGGCAAAAAAGTATATGGAAAATTTTCAACGATCAAAAAAATTAAGTTCAAAAAATAATCTACAAAGGAGAAAACGATGAGAAAAAGAGTACTAACATATTCACTAGCACTAGCAATGGCAGTAGCAATGGCAGTTCCACAGACGGCAATCTTACCAACAGGTATTGTACAGGTAAAAGCAGCAGATACAGAAAATGGATTAAAAACAGGAGTTGCGCTCACAAAAGCAGAATGGGGACAAAACTGGTCAGGAACAGAAAATTATATTAAATTTACCGAAATGGATAAATATGCATCTACTTCTTCAGATTATTGCAGCAAGATCAATAAAGTTGTAGTGAACGACAAGGAATATCCAGTTTATGATGAAGAAGGAAAAGATAATTATTATTCAATGACATATTCTGATGGACTTTGTATATATATGGGATCAATCAAAGATGGCGAAAATACGATCATTGTTTCAGCAAATGGTTACAAAGATAAAAAGATCATTGTGAATGTCGACAAAACAGCAAAAACAGTAACTTTCGTTTCACAGAAAGATTTGGGATCAGGAGATGCAGTAATCGATAAAAGTGCGTTAAATAATATGATCACAGCAGCAAAAGCATATACGAAAGAATCGGCATCTGATGAAAAATGAATGCATTCCAGGAAGCGATCAAAACAGCAGAAGATGTATATAATAATGAATCTGCAACTCAGGATCAGATCGATCAGGCAGTTGCTGCATTAAGGGAAGCAATTGACACGTTTAAAAAAGAAGATCCAACATTAAATCCAACAGAAGATGGTGTATATACAGTTACACTTAAAGCAACAAAACAAGGAAGCAAGGAACCCTCTTCCTTAGGTGGATATTTTGAAGGAAAAGCAAAACTGACAGTAAAAGATGGAAAATGAAATTATCAATGTTAAATATCTCCATGACGAAATACTTACTTGACTTCACATTAGAGACAGATGGAACGTTTGCCCAAGCAACAAAAGAAGCGTATGGGGATGCAAATAGTGATGGTTCTTATGATGCATATGAATATACAATGAGCATTAAAGATCTGAGCAAAATACATACAGCGGCAGCTTTAGTATCCGTTATGGGATCTGAATCTGATAAAGGTAACTATGACAAATATATGAAAGCGGATATCACATTCACATCTTTGGAAAAAGGATGGAAAGGATATGATAAAAAAGATGCGAACCAGACCCTGGTTGATGCATTGATCGAAGCAGGAGCTGATACGAACAATGATGGAGAAATTACCCAGGAAGAATTAGCAGCATTTAATGGAGACGAAGGAAGTCTGGATTTATCAAACAAGAATTTGAGTAATATCGATCTGTTAAAAGGTTTATCAGATAAGATTAAAGAATTGGATCTTTCAGGAAATAAGATCACAGAAATTCCAGAGGGATTTTTTGATAATATGACAAATCTTGAGTATGTAGATTTGAATTCAAATCATATAAAAGCTCTTCCAGAAAATGCGTTTAAAAATAACAAAAAAATTGAAATTGGATCAATATAAGAGCAAATAATCTGACGGAGATTAAGAAAGATACACTGTCAGGATTGGATAAATTAGTATATCTTGAACTGGATAATAATAGTATCACGTCTGTAGAGGCTGGGGCACTGGATGGAGATACAAGTCTAAAGCAGCTATCCATTTCAGGAAATGAATTAAATGCATTACCAGATCATCTCTTAGATGATGCTGGAGATACGATTAATTTTATTGAATTATCCAATAACGAGTTGTAAAACTTCCAAACTGTATCAATGCAGCAACAAAGAAATTACGAAAGATCAGTGCATTCAATAATGCATTAGAAGACATTTCGAATATTGATTTTACAAAGATGTCAAATCTTGAGGAGGTTAATTTCTACAAGAACTATATTGCTCAAGTGCCAGATGGAACATTTGCAAAGAATAAAAAACTATATTCTGTAGATTTCCATGATAATCAGATCTCCAATATTACAGAGAAGGCATTTCCTGAAACATTTGAAAACGATTATGATGGAGTACTTCACAAGCTTGATCTCACGTTAAATAATATCAAAGTTGTGGATCCGGCAGTGATGAAAAAATCAGACACAGCAATCAATAAATTTTATCCACAGAAGAACGCGATGAATCTGGAACTAAAGGAAGATAACGGTCAGAAGATTAGTTGGAGCCAGGATTTAAGTGTATTAGATCTTGCATTCTGGTTTGATAAGACAGCAAGTGACGAAGCCAGAGAAATAGAAACGGTTGAAGATTATAAAGATATGCTGGAGCAGAACGGATGGAAAGATAAAAATATCGCAGAAGTTATGGATGAAAAATATGACTGGGATATTATTACAGAAGTTCAGAAAAAGAATGCAGATGGTACATGGGAGACAGTTAAAGAAGATACAGAAACTGATCAGGCAGAAGAATTAAAAGGGAACTTTAGTGTATCAAATCTGGGAACATACAGAATAAAGAAAGTCTTAAATGCGACATTAAATGGAACAAAACAATACCGTTTTACTGTATATTCAAACGAATTAGCAGTATCTAAAAACGATGATAAAAAACCATCAAATACAACAGCCGAACAGAAACCATCAAGTGCAACAACTGAACAAAAGCCATCGGATACAACAACGACACAAAAATTATCAACGACAACAGTGAAAGATATTCTTAAGAAAGTGTCAAAGATCAATCTGCAAAATCTGAAAAAACGTAAGGTGCGTATTACATGGAAGAAAGTAAAGAATGCAGATGGATATCAAGTTTATCGAGCAACAAAGAAAAACGGAAAATATAAGCTTGTTAAGGTAGTAAAAGGTAATAAAAAAGTAAGTTATACAAATACAAAGTTAAAGAAAAATAAAAAATATTACTACAAAGTTCGTGCTTATCGTACAGTTAAAGGTAAGAAAGTATATGGTGCATTCTCCTCAAAGAAAAGCATATTGATCAAAAAATAAATGAGAAGAATTATCAATAAAACACAAGGGGTTGCACGCCTGCAACACCTTGTGTTTTATTGATAAATGGCAGAAACACGTGTTTTTTTAAAGAAATTTTAAATTTAAAATATCAGATATGAACGATTTTGAAAAACTTGTTTTCGTTGACGGAGAATATTGATGCATGATAAAAAAGAAGTGAGTTAATTAAAACTAACCGATAATGCCTATAAATTAAGAGAAGGAGAGATTATGAGAAAAACTAAATATCATATAAAGAAAAAAATCATGCCATTATTGTTAGCTGTTGCAATGGCTGGAACAGCGACACCCATATATGTAGCACATCCAGCAATTGTAAAGGCAGCAGTGTCTAATGCATTTGGAACAAACAAAATAAGTTTGTCAGCTGGTTCTTATACAGTTCCAGTGTCGTTAAAAAAAGCAGATGATGTTGAACAGAATTCAATGGCGGCCGGGGCTGTAGGTGAAAATGCAACATTAGAAGTAGCAGAAGATGGAACAGCAAGTTTAGAAGTTGAATTAAAAGCATTAAATCTTTATGGAATGACAGGTGCAGCAAAGGATTTAAAAGTTTATCAGGGAAACGATACAAAATCAGAAACAAAAGATGTGACTGTTGAGAAAACAGATGAAGCTGGTAATCCAACAAAGATCAAATTTACAATTCCAGAGAGTGCAAAGACAACCGATGGTATCTATCTTCATATGATGATCAGTCCGATAGCAAAGGAAACAGATGCATTTTTAAAGGTTGATTATGCAAGCCTTAAGGGAAATGAAAACGTATCAGATGGAACAAAAGAAAATACGATTCATATTGCACAGTTCGGTGGATACGATATTAAAACAACTGTTACATACAAAGATGGAAAAGTGACAGATCTTCAGATTAAAGGAGAAAATTTCGAAGGAAAATATGCTGAAGAAAATAAAAATATCTACCTTCCAAAAGCGATCAATAAATCAAAGACCAGATACAAGGTCTAGATATCACAGATCAGAATTCCTTTGACAAAGTCGATACAGTGTCTGGAGCAACGACAAGTGCTTCCGCGATTAAAAATGCAGTTATGGAATCTCTAGGATTAACATCAAAAGAGGAAGTTCTTGCACCAGCACCAGAAACAGTGGAAGAAGGTACTTATGGGATTCAGATGAAAAACATGACAAGTACAGTAGAACATAGCTTGTCTGCAGCAAATTCTGAGAATAAAGTAACAGCAACATTAAAGGTTGATAAAAATGGAAAGATGACATTATCATATCCAGTGGTTACAAAAGAAGCAATGGATGTATTAGCTTTTAATGGGTATTATAATGGATCAGATCTGACAAAAGAAGGATCCGAAGAAACAAAAGATGGAGAGAGTGTAACAACTGTAAATATGCCATTAACAGGTGATAAACCAGAATTAACTTATAAAGCAAACTTTAAAATGTATGTACCAGCAATGAGCAATTTAAGTGGTGAACATGGTGGAATTACATTTGATCATGGAAAGTTTGATACAGATGCTCAGATCACGTTATATTGGGATACATTAAAAGAAAAGAAAGACAAAGAAGTACTTTCTGATGGAATCTACAAAGTAGATGCAAAGATGTTAAAAACAAATGGAAAAGATCTATCAATGGCAAATGATGCGATCGCACATAAAGTAAAGTTAACAGTAAAAGATGGAAAATATTATGTCACATTAAACTTAAAGGCAATGAATATTCCATTCGGTGGACAGACATTCCATGGATACTTAAATAAGATTCAGTACATTGAAAATGGAACAGAAAAAGACGTTACAGTTGATCAGGTTCAGAAAAACACGAATGGTGACATTGTATCCGATGAATTTGGAAGCAATTATCCTGATCTTGTAACATTCCCATTGACAGATGAAGCTGTAGAAACAGGAATCGCACCAATGCAGGTATTTATACCAATTATGGACAGCATTGCATCAGGAATGGGAACTCAGAAAATGAATCTTTCCTTAGATTTTACATCAGCCGTTAAAACAACAGCAGATGATAAAGATTTTAGCAGTGAAGATGTAACAGAAGAAGCACCAAAGAAAGAGGAACAAAAACCATCAACAACAGTTCAGAAGCCAGTTGCAACAGTCCAGAAGCCAACTGCAACACAGACGACAACGACTGTAAAGTTAGTAGCAGTCACAGGTCTGAAAGTTAAGAATTCTTCCAAGAAAACGGCAACAGTAACATGGAAGAAAGTCAAAAGTGCAACAGGATATATTGTATATCGTGCGACAAAGAAGAATGGTAAATACAAAGCAGTTAAGACGATCACAAAAGCTTCGACAACCAAATTTAAAAATAAGAAACTGAAAAAGAAAAAGACATATTATTATAAAGTCCGTGCAATTAAAAAAGCAGGAAAGAAAGTAACATACAGTAAATATTCAAAAGCAGTTTCTGTAAAAATTAAAAAGTAACAGGAAACAAATGATAAAGCCGCTGTAAACCTACAGGGGCTTTATAGTCCCCATAAAAGAGTAGAAAAAAATCATGAAAAAAGCACAATATTTTCGTTTTATCAGCTGTGTCATTTCCGTTATATTATGCTGTCTGGCTGGTGCTGCATTTGTAGATCATAAGGCAGCAGCGGATGAAAAAAATACATTAGAAGATGGAACTTATACTATGCAAAGTTTCTTAAGAAGTGCCTCATCAGATCAGGCTTCTATGGGAAATGCAGGGATTGTTCAGCCAATACAAGTGATCGTAAAAAATGGAACGTATACAGTAAGAGCAGAATGCAAGGCACTGAGTACAAAATTAGGAAAGCTTGATTTTACAGGATATCTTGCTCAGATGTCTTATTTTCCAAACTGGAAGACAACATCTGGAAAGATCGAGGCACCAGAAAATGAAACACCGATCCCAATAAATATAGAATCATATTTTGAAAATACATATGACAGCTATAATGATCCTAAGACAGGGACAGATTCTAAGGTAAAAGGGAAACTATATCCACATTACATGAATTTTCCAGTGAATTATCAACAAGAAGAGATGTGGGTTCAAGTTTATGTGCCTGTTATGGAGCAATCAGCAAAGGGAGTGGTCTTCAATATGCAAGATTTCAATTTGACTGGAGCACATTAAAGAAGGTGAGTGACGAGACGAAAATTGAGTCATCTGTTACAACGCAGCAAGACAAAACAAACAACAACTACAGCAAAGAAAAGCCAAGTTAAAGAAAACTACAACAAGGAAATCAAAGCTAAATATAAAGAAATTAGAAGATGGGGTTTACAGTATTTCTGGCAAGATGTTAAAGACAGATAAGAAGACAGAGTCCATGGCAAATGAAGCAATCAATCACAAGATAAAACTCACAGTCAAAAATGGAAAATATGATATAACACTTGATTTTAAAGGATTGAATATTAGTTCAAGTTACGGCTATTTAAGCAAGATCAAATACTTTACGAATACTTATAAGATCGATCAATATAAGGTACCAACAGGTTCGTTAAAAAATGTAACCGTGGATTCTTATCAAAAAGACACAAAAGGAAAGAAAGTCAGAGATTCTTATGGAAGTGATTACCCAGACCAGGTAACATTTCCATTGATATCAAAAGCAAAAAATGACGGATATGTTCCATTACAAGTGTTTGTTCCGATTATGGATGCGATCAGTCCGGGAAGTGGTACACAGGCTGTATATCTGAAATTAGATCTTAATTCTATAAAGGCAGTAAAAAATTCAAAGGAATTTGTATCAAATGATAAAAATACAGAAAAAAGCAGTACTACAATGACAACAAATTCTTCAAATACTTCTTCAGCAGGAAGTCATGAGAAAGTTACGATTCAAAGTTCAAAATTACCAGAGACAACACAATCCAATGTACAGGGACAATCAGCTGTGGAAGAAAAAAGTTTTAATACTGATCAGGTTTCAACATCAACAAACAGTGGAAGTCAGACATTGCAGGAAGATGAGGAAGAAACACCGATCATAGTACCATCGATCATGAGTGTATTACTTTCTATTCTAGGTATAGTTTATAAAGTGAAGAGCAGGGGATTATAAAAATGAAAAAACATATTGTTCAATTAAAAAACTGGATATTGATTCTAGTGGCGCTCTTGTCTTTTGGGGGTCTTTCAAAAGATGTAAAAGCAGCATCAGGAAATGTCTACAGTTGTCAGATTGCAAGAACATATCAGCATCCCGTGACTGGAAAAGTAGAAGATTCTGGAGGAAGTTCATCGAAAGCAACTGGGCAGGGAATGGTCGAAGGAGCAATATCATCCAAAGGATTATTAGAGGTAACAGACGCTGGAGATTATTATCTGACATTTCGTATAAGCCTTGTAGATTATACATCTGATCTGAGTTTTTCCGTGCAGAAACGAGGAGAATCAAGATTTCAAACACAATCTGTAACACAGACAGCGACAGGAAAAGATAATAATGGAACAACAAAAGATTTAAGGATCAAACTTTCATCCCAAGACAGCATCATCCGCTGTTCCATGTACGTAAAACCAATGGGAAGAAATGTCATTTTTTATTTCTATCCAGGTAATTACACCACAGGAAATTCCGTAGGCATGAAAGCGTTGATGGTTACAACATCATCTTCTGATGCGCAGACATCAAACAATAACCAGACACAGACAACAGCTGACACAAATAATACAGCCAGTCAGCAGACAACAACCGCATCCCAAGGAGCTGACACACAAAGCAGTGACGATTCCTTAAGCAACGCCCAGGGACTGAGTTTATCTACGGCACCGAAGACGACCACAAAGAAGAAAACATCTTCTGAAAAGTCTGTGGGAACATGGATTTTGATCTTAACGGTTTCTATGACATTTTCAGGATTGGTCTTACTTGGAGTGGCAGCGACGATCGTTTACTATTACCGCAAAAACTGGGATAAATGGGGTGGTGATCAGGATGAATATGATGAGATTTACAACGATGAAAACTAAATTAAGAAAATATCCGAGCATTTTTTTGATCCTGTTGCTTGCAATTTCCTCTTGTTTCTTGACAGGTTGTGTAAACCAGCACCCAAAAGACAGCAAAAAGAGCAGTCAGGGAGAGAGCGTGGAAACTATGCTTGAGATCACAGATCCAAAGGAAAAACAGGCAGTGTTAAATGCAAAGGCGAAAGTCAAAGCATTGTCAGGCAATCCAAGGATCGTCGCAACATCTCCGGCTGTTGCAGATATTTGTGACAAGCTGGATCTTGATCTTGTCGGTGTACCAAAGAGCAGTGTTTCCAAAATTCCATCAAGATACAAAAAGGTAAAGAAAGTCGGACTTGCCATGAGTCCCGATATGGAAATCGTATCTTCTTTAAATCCTGATTGGATCTTAGCTCCTTCTTCTCTGGAAACTGACTTAAAACCAAAGTTTGAAGAACTGAAGAATACGGAGTATGCATTCTTAAATCTAAGAAGTGTGCAGGGAATGTACCGTTCGGCCCAGGAATTAGGGGAAATCTTTGGGAAGCAGCAGGAAGCCGAGAAGATGACCAAAGAGTTTACAACATTTTATAAAAGTTATACAAAACGA
>ENA-OQLB01000291-OQLB01000291.1-human-gut-metagenome-genome-assembly--contig:-NODE-291-length-29878-cov-3.886827_pt1 | contig 29878 bp, 33 predicted proteins | sample MGYA00242656_ERZ504813 | MGnify/ENA primary metagenome ERZ504813 (study PRJEB26092, sample SAMD00036388) | human gut metagenome | host: Homo sapiens | study: EMG produced TPA metagenomics assembly of... | reverse complement strand
CTATATCAGTGGTTGCGGAGTGTGATGATAGAATTATAGGGCATTATGCTGTTGTTCCTCGGAATTTGATAGTGAAGAATAGGGTCTTAAAGGCTGCGTTAGGTATCCATGCATTTGTTGATCCCGATTTTCGCCGTGAGATTTCTATTTTTGAAATATCCAACTATTTGTATCGTATTGCTCAAGATAAGGGCATTCAGGTTATATACGGTTTTCCAAATGTCAATTATCGGCAGATTCAGGTTAGAATTGAAAGATGGAAAGAGGTTGCTTTATTTAAATCCTATGAACTGCCTTCGGATAAGGGGCTTGACAATATTAAGACTACCATACAGTTTGATGAGATTAAGGATATTGATTATGAACATTTGTTTCGATTGAGTGAAATGTTGGCTTCGGAAAGTGTAATGAATGAAGTCAGGCTGGAAACAAATACCAATTATTGGATTAGTAGGTATATGTTAAATCCTCAAACTCCATATTTGTTATATGCTTTGTCAAAATGTGGAGTACCTATTGGTTATATGGTTACGAAAAGATATAAGAATAATGGAAATTGCTATTCTCATATTGTTGACTATATTTTGTCTGATAATTCATATATGGATGATGTGATTTCTTCCTACTTAAATAATGAGAAAGCTGAATGTGACTATTTTTCCTTTTGGAAAGGAGATTCTGTATTTGAACGAAGTATTGAGAAATCCGGATTTGTTGAAACCGGATTTGAAACCTTTTTAGCTATCAAATTATTGGATAAATCATTATCAGAACTTGACGTTTTGCTGGATTTTGATAATTGGCGCCTTGTAATGGGTGATTCTGATGCTTTTTAATGCCATTGATTATGAACAAAAATATTAAAATAGGAAATCACATTATTTCTGAAAATTCTCCGGTGTTCTGTATTGGCGAGCTGTCTTGTAATCATCTTAACAACTATGAGTTGGCTATGAAAACCATAGATGCGATGATAGATGCTGGAGTGGATTGTATTAAGCTGCAGACTGCTAAACCGGATAAGATAACCTTAAATTGCGATAGCGATGATTTTATTATTAAGGGGGGGACTCTTTGGGATAATCGGACTCTTTACTCGTTGTATGTGGAGCGCAGACTCCTTGGGAGTGGCATGAACCTATTAAGGATTATGTGGAATCAAGAGGAGTGGAATTTTTGTCTTCACCATTTGACAAAAGTGCGGTTGATTTTTTAGAAAAATTGAATGTATCGGCTTATAAGATTGCATCTTTTGAAATTACAGATACTCCTTTGATTGAATATGTAGCATCTAAACAAAAGCCTATAATAATATCAACAGGTATTGCCCACAAAGAGGACATTCAGTTGGCAATAGATACTTGTAGAGAAGTAGGAAATAATCAGGTTATATTGTTGAAATGTACTTCTGAATATCCTACTCCATGGGAGGATGTAAATTTGAATATGCTTCCTCGGCTTTCTGCGGATTTCGATTGTATGGTAGGTGTGTCCGATCATACACTAGGTGATGTTGTACCTTGCTTGTCTGTGGCTTTAGGTGCAAGGATAGTAGAGAAACATTTCATTTTAAATCGTAGTCTGGGAGGTCCGGACTCTGCTTTTTCCATGGAACCCCATGAATTTGAATCTATGGTGGAGCGCCTCCGAATTTCGGAAAAAACATTGGGAAGAGTTTCTTATACTTTGAGTGAAAAGAATGAAAGTAGCCGCCGTTTTATGCGTTCTCTTTATGTAGGGTGTGATATGAAACAAGGGGATATTATCACAGCAGACAATGTCGTATCTGTTCGTCCGGGTTTCGGTTTACATCCCAAATATTTGAAACAGATAGTGGGGAAAAAAGTTAATGCTGATTTGAAGAAGGGAACTCGCTTCAGCTTGAGTCTTATTGCGGAATAATTTTTATGTCTATGTTTACCAATAAACGTATCATGGTCGTTGCCGCCCATCCCGATGATGAACTGCTGGGCCTAGGCGCTACCATGCACAAACTAATCAAGACGCAAGGAGTACAGACTCGGGTCATCATTTTGGGAGAGGGGATTACTTCACGCTCAGATACCCGTGACACGGAACAGTGGAAGGAAGTCTTGGAAAGGCATCATCAGAATGTGGAGACGGCGCGGCAGTTGATAGGCTATCACAGCGTGCAGGCATATAATTTTTCCGACAACCGTTTTGACAGCCATGCACTGCTTGATATCGTAAAGGTAGTGGAGCATGAGAAGGAACAGTTTCGTCCGGACTTTATCTTTACTCACCATGGTGGCGACCTTAATATTGACCATCAGATGACTTTTCAAGCAGTGATGACTGCCACACGCCCTATGGAGGACGAACCGGTGAAGGCTATTTTTACATTCGAGACCCCATCAGCCAGTGAGTGGCAGGCTACTTGCGACCCACGCCATTTCACGGCCAATTTCTATATGGAGATTTCGGAGGATGATTTGAAAGCAAAATGTGCTGCGATGGCAGCCTATGAGTTTGAGAGCCGTGCTTTTCCGCATCCGCGCTCTTCGGAGGCATTGAAAGCCCTTGCCCGGTTTCGCGGTTATACCGTAGGCAAACACTTGGCCGAGGCATTTCAGATAGTGCGATGATAGAATGAAGAAGGGAGCCTTTTACAGCCCCTATACTCCCTTTCCGCATCGAAACACGGACAAGCTTTCGCTGGATTCAAATCATGGTGCCCCACAATCAGCGCCCGTGGAAAGATACGCTTCAACTCACGTAGCAGTGCCAGTAACGAAGCTTTTTGTTCCAGTGTACGGGTATCGGCAGGAAAACTTGCAGCGTCTAGTCCTCCTTCATAACAGATGCCGATAGAATGGCGGTTGTGATTGAGGCAATGCGCACCTATTTTTTCCAACGGGCGGCCGCGGTGTATTTCGCCGTTGCGGGTCAGATAGAAATGATAGCCGATGTCGCGGAAGCCGCGGTGGTGGATGTGGTCGCGGCGGCAATCCTCAAAGCCCAGGGCCACGCCTTGAGGCGTGGCTGAGCAATGAACAATGAGCAGGGTAATCGTACGCATGGCTATTTGCAAGCGCCCAGACCTAAAGCTCCCGCTATGGCGGTAGCTACGGTGATGATTACTTTGAGGACAATGCCCCATACGGATTTTGACTTTTTGTCTTCACTCATGATGATTGGTAATTGATAATTAGTAATTTGTAATTTGTAATTATTCTCATCCTAACGGATTCTCGCCCTGATTGCCGTCACTTCCTCCGGAACCGCCGTCGGAACCACTGCCATCGGGAGCTTTTCCACCTACGGTGTACAGGAAGATTCTTTCAGCTGTCCATCCAGGTTGATTTGGGCATTACTCAGTTCGCCGGTGGCACGGGCGCGGAGCTTCAGCCCTTCACGTTGTTGGCCAGCGAGAAGTCGGCAGCGGATTGCGCCCCTTTCTTGCTGACGATTCCTACGGAGAAGATGGCAAGGTCATCCAGTTTCACGTTCTTGCCGTCCAGAATCAATTCTTTGGTGCAGGAAACCATGTCTGCCAGTACTCCCTTGATGACACCACTCGAATAGGGGGTGTTGTGATTGGACATGTGCTTGGCCAATTTTTCGATGTCGAAGGTTTCTTCGATTACGGGGCGTGCATACCAGAGGCCTTTCAGTGGGCTGTCTTCGCCCGTCACTTGATACTTTTTGTAACGAATCATACAATTAAAATTTAGAAGTTAAAGGATAAAAACATTTGCTGTGTTGAACTCAACGATGCAAAGATAAGGCTGTGGATACGGGCGTTTGTCGGTTTTTGCAGGTTCTCGTCTGTTTGGGTCTGTTTTAGTCGGTTATTTACGCTTGTAAGTTTGATAATGTCATGATTTATAGTTACTTTTGATGAAATATAAATCGTAACTGTCAACTATGGATTCTTTTGTCATACGTACATACGGGCGTACCGAATTGGCCCAAATCTATTGTCCCAATCTTTGTCCGGAGGCTGCCTTCCGCAAACTGAAACACTGGATAGACCTTTGTCCCGATTTGCGTGACGGACTTTCCGCTTTGGGCGGTTCTTCCCGTTCCCGCTCTTATACGCCTGCCCAAGTGCGGCTGATAGTGGCTGCACTTGGAGAGCCTTAAACCTGAGGTTGGATGGCGTAAAGGTCAGGCCGGGAATCGTAAAGGTGAGGTTGGTACACTTGGTACAGAGGTTCATCCATCCTTCGCCTCACACACATACGCGTGCGTGAAGCGAAGTGAATGTCAGACTTTTGGTTTCCGGTAGTTTCCCTTGCCATCTACATTTTCTACCAGCGTGTTTCTGCATGCGTTTGAGCCAGGTGGAGGCGGTTTCCGATTTGATGCCCATCTCTCCGGCTTTCTGCAGGAAAGAGGCCCGTGTGAATTCTTCTTCCATGCTGTCTACCAGCGCATCCCGGTCGGCATTGCCGCGGCTTGTCACTTCGGTGTTGGGCAGGAAGGAGAGGATATGGGTGGTATGCCGGTAAAGGCTTTCGGCCAGTGAGAGTACGGCATGAAAGTCATCGGAAGCAATGAGGAGATCCCATCGGCTGACAATGTGGTCTTTCAGATTGTCTGTGGCTGTGTGAGGGTCGGGCGACACGTAAGGCGAGGCGGTGATTTCCCCTTGTTCCATTGCGCGGAGCATGGCCACTACTTCCATGATGCGGCAGATGTTGATGGCCAGACGTGCACGCTGCTTGACATCTCGTTTCCGTTGGCCAGTCCGGAGCGTACGAAAAGCCGGGAGAAGAGTCGGTTGAATTCATCTTTCTGTCCGTCCGTAAGGTGAAGGGTGAATATTCCGTTCATGACAATGGTTTTCAGTTTGTCCTTCCATTCCATGCCCAGCGCCTTGAAGGTATCTTCAAGATCGCTGTCATTGCGGTCGAACTGGTTTTGCCAATGATGTATGGCAGGCATGTAGTAGAATACTTGGCGGGAAAAGAGCCCGTTCTCAGCAGTGGGAATCAGTGGTTTCACTTGTGAGGGGGTGCCTGACAGAAGTACGGAAAGATAAGTTTTCTTTACCTCTCGGTATTCGTGGTCGGTGCGGCGGTTGTAGGACAGTCGGTCGTGGTCGAAGGCTTTGCGCATGGTGTCGCTCCAGTGTCCGTATTCCGAACCGATGGCGGTGGAGATGGTGTCAGCTTCGCTTTCGCATATCAGTCCGGTACCGTCGGAGTCCATCAGGTTTTGCAGGATGCCGGTTCCGGTGTTGTTGCCCGAGATGAGGAACATCTTGTTGAGAGGCATTACGGGAGTCTCCGTTTTTCCACGTTCCTTGCCCAGTGTGTCGTATTTTGCTTTTTCGCGGCGGTAACATGCCATACTTTCGTCTACCTGCCACGTATTTCATCGTGAATGGGTTCGGCAAGCAGGCGTACCAAGGAGAGCACTCCTTTGCCGGATGCAGGTAGGGCTACTACAAAGGTTTGCAGGCAGGGGGACATCATTTTTCCTCCGTAGGAACATCGGACGTGTTTTCCCATACTGGCACCCAATACGGTGATGGCACCCAGTAGCAGTACATCGTATTGGGCGAGGGAGGTTCCGCAGCTCATGATGCGATTCAGGGGATAAGGCCAGTGGAGGTGTTCGTCGAAAGTGGGTAATGGAGACAGTGGTTCAATGCCCGATGCGGACTCTTCCTTGCGTGCGCGTGTGTGTGAGGTAGAAGAGAGGGGTGAACTTTGTGTACCAAGTGTACCAATGGCGGGTGCGGCTTCATGCTGAATCTTCACGCCGCAAAGCTCGGCCAGATGAAAGGCAGTTCCCAGATGCACGTCGTTACGGCCGGTCTTTAGGGCATTGCTGAAGAGCTTGTCGGCTGCCCGTCGGTCGAACTTGGACGACAGGCTGCACAGACTTAAAAAATCATGCCGTCCTGCTTCTCCGCAGTCGGTGGCAATGGCAAATGCCAGTTGTATATATTCTTGATAGGTTGGAGCAATGTCTGCTCCTGCATTTCTGACTGCTTCGGCCAGAAGGTGCAATGAAGATAGTGGTTCCATCGGATTTGGTAATTTATAATTAGTAATTTGTTGTCGGTGATTTGCAATGACTCATAATTCGAAGTTCACAACTTTTCTGAGCAGTGCTTTCGGGTCATGGCAGAGGAAACAGGCACGTACGAGGTCTTTCCCCGAAGTGTCCACTCCTTTTCCGGGTTGTGTATTTTCGGTGTCATACATGCAGTGGACGTAATTCATGGCCCAGCGCACCGCCTCCGTGCTGTCTTTTCCGATAGGACAGGGTACAAAAGCCTTTACACCTCGTCCGGTAGGGCTGATGAACACCAGTACCGGTGCGAGGTAAGGGTCTTTGAACAGTAGTTGCTTCAGGCGTCCGGCTTCGTCAGGCGAGTCGAGATGGTCTACGTCCACCACCACCAGTCCGGAGGGTAGCTTTAGGCAGTCGCTCCGTCGTCGGGTGAATACGCCGCAGGGGGTGACGTAGGGTAAGGTTTGCTGTTTCAGCATCCGGCAGTTGTTATCATCGCCTTGTAGGGCAGCTTCGCGGATGGCTTGTGTTAGGGTGATCAGCCGTTTGTTGGCTGTGATGAGTTGGTAAACTTCGTTCAGTTCTAAAGTACGCAGGGGGGTAAGCGTGGCGCTTTTCACGGTTTTCCCGGTCGCTCCGTCCTTCATCGGCGAGATGGGTGGCATGAAAAGCGACATTTTAAAAGATTTTGGCATATTATATGTTTAAATGGTTGGCTCAAAGGTATTCATTCTCTTTCGTTGAATCTTTCCCACATGTAAGAAAGATTTTAAAGGAACAAAGTAAATAATAACAATATATAACATAGTATTCTATCTAATTACTTAAAATTTATCTAAATGGGCAAAAATTTTATTCACCCTTCATTGGGCTTTTTTATCGAGCGAACGAGAAAACAGAGTGGAGTCACTATTGAAACTCTTTGCAAGGATTTGCATATTTCTCCATCCACGTACATAGACTTAAAAAAAAGGGTGTAACGCCCCACTTAGTACATACGAAACTCTTCTGCGATACTATATCGATGAACTGGAGGAACTGGATGATGACGAAATCAGGAAATTGGCTGGGGAATGGGTGGAGAAATGGCTGGAGGCTAGGAAGAAGGGGGAGTGATGATTGGATTGGTTGATTATTACTGATAATTAAAGGAATCTATATAAATGATTAATTTTACAGTAGGTCCGGTGCAATCTTCTGATGCTGTACGGGCCATAGGTGCCGAACAGGTGCCATATTTTAGAACAGCAGAGTTCTCAGAAATGATGCTTGAGAATGAGCGTCTTGTTAAGAAGTTTGCTAATGCGACTAAAGATAGTAAGGTTGTTTTCATGACATGTTCTGGCTCTGGTGGTATGGAGGCTGCCATCATAAATTGCCTTACGCCACAGGATAAGGCTCTTGTAATCAATGGTGGTAGCTTTGGTGAGCGTTTTGTGGAATTGCTTACCCTTCATAAAATTCCCTTTACGGAAATTAAGCTTAAGTATGGTAGAGCTTTGAAGCCTGAACATCTTGCTGAATATGAGAGCAAGGGTTACACTACTTTCCTTATGCAGAAGCACGAAACTTCTACGGGGGTACATTACGATATCAATCTTGTTTCTGATTTTTGCAAACGTAATAATTGTTTCTTGATTGTTGATACAATCTCTACCTTCCTTTGCGATTCATTTGATATGGCGGCAATGGATGCAGGGGTGATGATTACTGGAAGTCAGAAGGCTCTTGCTTGCGCTCCGGGTATTGCAGTTTATGATTCTTGCTCCTTCGGCTATTAAACGTATAGAAAAGGTCCAATGTTGCTGTCAGTATCTTGATTTGAAGCTTGCTCTTAAAAATATGGAGAGAGGGCAGACTCCTTGGACTCCTGCTGTTGGTATCCTTCGTCAAATTAATGTCCGTTTAAAAGAAATTGAATCTGCAGGTGGTGCGGAGGTGGAGATTGCGCGTTGTGCAGAATTGGCTAAGTATTTTCGTGATAAGCTTGTTGAGAATAATCTTCCTTTTGAAATTGTCAGTGAAAGCCTTAGTAATGCTGTCACTCCGCTCCATCCCATAACTCAATCTGCTTTTAAAATTTTCCTTAAGATGAAGGATGAGTATGGAATGTGGATATGTCCTAATGGTGGAAATATGAAGGATACAATTTTTCGTATAGGTCATATTGGTCATCTTCAGAAGGAGGATTACGACAAACTGATTGCTGCATTTATTGATTTAAGAGAAAAGCGATTTATCTAAGGTTATGAAGAAGGTTATTACTTACGGAACATACGATTTGTTTCATCAGGGGCATTATAACCTCTTAAAACGTGCGAAAGCTTTAGGTGATTACCTCATTGTGGGTGTTACCACAGATAGTTTCGACTTGGAGAGAGGCAAGATGAACACGTGCAATAACGTGATGGAACGTATTGAAGCGGTTAAATCCACCGGTCTTGCAGATCAGATTGTGATAGAAGAATATCGTGGGCAGAAGATTGATGATATACAGAAATATGGAGTGGATATTTTTGCAATCGGTTCAGATTGGGAAGGCTATTTTGACTATCTCAACGAGTTCTGTAAAGTGATTTATCTTCCTCGTACTCAAGGGATATCATCTACTTTGCTTCGCCAGAAATATCCTATTGTCAATATTGGCATTATTGGTACTGGCAGTATTGCTTCACGTTTTGTTCCAGAGTCGAAAAATGTGAATAGTGCGTCCGTTTCTGTTGCATACAATCCTAATCAAGAAGAATGTGTTTCGTTCTGTGAAAAATTCTTGATTCCTATAGTTGCTCGTGATTTAGAAGAGTTGTATGAAAATTGCGATGCCGTTTATATTGCATCTCCACACTATACTCATTATGAATATGCAAAGTCTGCTTTGAACGCGGGAAAGCCTGTTCTTTGTGAAACTCCATTTGTATTTAGTAAGAAGCAGGCAGAAGAACTCTACTCGATTGCAGAGAAAAAAAGGTTTATTGCTTCAGATTGCACTCAAAACTGCTTATTGTCCTGCTTTCGGGCACTTATTCTCTCTGCTCAAATCCGGTGTGATTGGTGAGATCGTTGAGGTAAATGCTTCTGTAACCACTCTTACAGACGAAAATTCAGCAAAGCTTGACAGTAAACATTTTGGCGGTAGTATGAGCGAGAATGCTTGTTTTCCTCTGCTGCCTATCTTTAAGTTTTTGGGGACAAAGTTCCGAAACATTAATTTTTATTCAAAGATGAAGAATGATGTGGATATGTTCACTAAGGCTGTTTTTCGTTATGATCATGCTGTTGCTTCATTTCAGGTGAGGGTTGGGGGTTAAAACAGAGGGCTCTTTGACTATTGCAGGAACCAAGGGGTATGTGTATGTACCGGCTCCATGGTGGAAGACTGATTATTTTGAAGTCCGTTATGAAGACCAAAATTATAATAAGAAGTATTTTTATCCATATGTAGGTGAAGGTTTACGCTATGAAATCAAAGACTTTGTAGCTGCAATCTTAACGGATGGTTATTATTTTAGTAAGGTGTCGAAGGAAGAGAACCTTATGATGGCAGAGGTTCAGGAAATATATATATTAGGAAAGAATGTGTACAAGTTGTAGCACTATTATTGACTGGCGAGGGTAGTTAGTAACTAAAATATTTAAGTATTACAAAACATCTTTCAGTTTATGTTCCGATTAAATAGACTTGGCAAAATTCAATATTAATAGATATGGTATGTTTTGATTATTTAAGACGTAAGAGGTATCTATTTAAAGAGAAAGCTTCTCACATAGTGCTATTAATAGAGTTACAAAGAGTGAAATGGTAAATTTGAAATTGTATTTGTTGAAAAAAGAATTACAAATATTGATTGTGTCAATATTCTTTGCACTATTTGTGTTTTTTGCTCGATATGTTATTGAGTCTATTCCTTGTTTGCAATATGCTCTAATTTTATTTATCGTATATATACTTGTAAGCTTTCTTTCGTTTTGTTAAGGTCGTTAGCTGTATAATGATTTTTATTTATGGATTTATTCTTTTTTCTTTTGTTCAAGAGTATTTTTATCCATCTTTGATAGTTCGATTTTGTTTGAATCGGATAAGTATGTCTTTTATACTTTTGCTGATACCACTGTTCTTGAAGTATTATTAATACTTTCTGTGAGTTTTGTTTCGGTAATAATCGGATATTTATCGAGTTATGCAAAATCAGATTTTAAAGCAAAGGATTACACGCAATTTACATCGCAAGCCAGTTCTTATGTTTATACGGACAAACAATTACAAAAAAATTCTCTATTATTTAATTCTGCTATCTGCACCAGGAGTACTTTATAAGGGCATGCATGACTTGATGTTGATAAAACAATATGGTTATTTAATCATGTTTATGGAAATGCCTCCTGCACCTCTTTTTGCGAGAGCTAGTTGGGGATTTTTTAATATAGTTTTTCCAATGCTATTAATGTTTGTTCCGTCAAGAAAACAGTTTAAATATTACTGTGTACTATTTTTTCTGGTGTCTTCAGTATCTTTTTTGAAAGGGAGTAGAAGTACATTATTAGCTCCTATCGTTTATTTTATTTGGTTTTATTATTCTTTTTATTCTACTAAAAAGATTTCAGTAAAAAATATAGCTTGTTTCATTCTTTTTGTGGCATTTGTAGCTCAGGGAATCTTGTTTTTGAGGGACAAAGATGCTTCTTTTAATCTAAGCATTTCTCAGATGCTCTTTGCTTTATTTTATTCTCAAGGTGCTACTTATGTCTTATTAGGTAATTATTTAGATTATTCTAGCGATTTCGCTAATTCCACAAGATATTCTATTCTGTTTTCTTTATGTACTACTTTCTTATGGTTTTTTAACCCTCTTTATAGGAAAGGACAGTCAGAGGAACTGGTACAACATACCTTAAGTTTGGATGATCAATTAATGTATGCCGTCAATCCGGAGTTATATTTGTCTGGTGTTGGCTATGGGAGTTCGTATATTGCTGAACTTTATCAATTAGGAGGTGTGTTGGCATTGATTATAGGTAGCTATTTAATAGGGCGAATCATAAAATGGTATGAACGGAATTATAATAAGTCATATACTTATGTGTATTTTTCTTGGTTTATTATTCCACATTTAATATGGACCTCAAGAGGTAGTTATTTCCCATCTCCATTCTTAATTATGATAGGAGTTTTATTTTATGTTACGTTAAGGGCAGTTGTTGTAACATGGAATAAACGAAAATTGAAAGATGCATTTTTTAATAAACTTATTATTTTTTGAATAGCAATGAGTAATGTGTTGAAACTTTTCTTAATAAAAATACTTAAAGAATCATTCCTTTTATTGTCACTCTATAACACTTATTATCGCTTGAGAAACAAGAAACGGTTTTGGAAAGAGATTAACCGTCGTCAGGCATTGAGCATGTTTGATTATAAGGAATTAGTAAAACCTATACCTTATTATCCAATAGAGGCTATTAAGGATTCTAATTTTTATGGTCAGGCTTATGCTTTGAAACAATACTCAGGTGTAAATAAGTTTGGATGGTCAATAGAACATGGACTTTATGTAGATGATTATGTGCCTATGGCCGCGTGGTGTAAAACGACCAAACGTATCATGACTTTCAGCAACATACGAGTGAAGGGGCTTGGAAGTTTACATAAACCCGTGATTGCTATTGGCCCTTACATACATTATGCTGAATGTATGTTGAATAGTGAAGAGATGAATTCCTTGAAAAAGGAATTAGGCAAAACTCTTCTTTTCTTTCCTACACATACATGCTGTGAGGGTGGCTTAGAATATGAAATACATTGTATGATTGATGAATTGCTAGAACTTAAAGAGAAGCTTGGATTTGATACTGTAATTGTGAATATGTATTATTTAGATGAAAATAAAAACGGTTTTGGTGATTTATATAATAAAGCTGGATTTAAAGTGACCACTGCTGGTCATCAGTTGGATATAAACTTCTTGAATCGTCTGAAAACGATTATCTTATTATCTGATTATACTTGTTCAAATAGTATTGGTACTCATACAGGATATTGCGTATATCTCGGCAAACCTCATCTTGTAATTAATCCTGTACAAACCTTGGAAGAAGTGAATCCTTTATGGCGTGATTTATGGGAAACTTTTGAAAAAGATTCATCACAAGCACAAGTGGATAAACGACTTCTTGCCTTCAAATATTGGGGATTTGATTGTGTTAAAAGTAGGGAAGAAATGAGGGCTCTATTAATAAATAATGGATGTTGAATATCTTAAATAGGTAAAGTTGAAACGGATAATAATAGATAAAATATTATCAAATAAAATCTTGGTAAAGAACTATTTTTTTGTTTCTATACTTAATGTATTAGCTTTGTTTTTACCATTAATTACTTATCCTTACATTATTAGTAAACTGGGTGATGAATTATATGGCTACATTGTATTTTCGTTTACGGTAATTACATATATTGAAATGGTGGCTGCGTGGGGATTTGATATCTCTGCGGTGAAAGATGTAGCCCAATATCAACATGTCAAGCACAGATTGAATGAGATTGTATCATCGGTGCTTTACATTCGCTTTATATTTTGTATGTTTTTGCTGTTGCTATTAGTGGGAGCATTAATGTTATTTGATGTAAAGATGAAAATGCTTTATATCCTTTTTTCAGGACATTGCATAGCTTCTGTATTATTCCCGGGTTGGTTTTTTCAAGGAATACAAGAACTGAAGTATGTTACCTATTTTCAGTTGATTTGTAAACTTGTTTTTGTGATATTGATGGTTGTATTCATTCATTCGAAAGCCGACTATCTGTATTATCCTATTTTGTTCAGTCTTGGTAGCTTGTTTGGCACTGCTTATGGATTGTATGTGATGTTTGAGAAATATAAGGTTAGGCTGATAGGGGTAAAAATGCGCAATGTGGTGTATCGTTTCAAACGCTCTACTTCCATTTTTTATTCACGTATTGCTGATATGATAATAGAACGAAGCAATGCTATTTTGCTTGGTAATTTTATTGGTATGCAGGAAGTGGCATATTATGACTTAGCTAATAAGATAGTTCGTTTAGGTTCTTTTCCTATAATGATTCTTAATCAAGTTCTCTATCCTAAAGTGGCATCTGAACGTAATTTTCGATTAATGCGTAAGGTTATGGCAATATCTTTTTGGGTTGCTATACTGATATGGGGGCTGTGTGTGCTGCTGGCACCTTGGGGAGTTGAACTTCTGGGCAAAGGTTGATGGAACCCTCTGTTGAAATAGTATATATTCTTTCTCCGCTGATAGTTACCAATTCTATCATTTATTTGCAAGGTAGTCCCATCTTGGTTGCAGCTGGCTATTTTAAAGCATTTAACATAACCATGTGGTGCTCTTTGGGGGTTTACGTTGCATGCATGTTATTTGTATTTATTTTCAACTTGCATACCAATCTTTTATCAATTTTGATTATACAGCTTATAACTAATATTTCATTATTAGTGGCAAGAGCATATTACATTAGAAAATTTAAAATATTAAGATAATGCTGAAAGATGACCGTGAAAAAGGTAAGAATGTGAATGAGCAAGCCAGGCTTGTTATGCTTAAATTACTTAGAGAGTTAGATCGCATTTGTACAAAATATGATATTCCTTATTGGCTTGATGGAGGAACTTTGTTAGGAGCTATTCGCCATGGTGGATTTATTCCTTGGGACGATGATATTGATGTAGCGATGTTGCGTAATGATTATTATCGTTTTTTAGAAGTTGCAAAAACTGAATTACGCGATGATATCTACCTGCAAACCAGAGAAACAGATTCTGATTATCCCATGTTTTTTGCGAAATTACGTGATAAATACAGTACTTTTCATGAGCCAATGTATGAACGATTGAAATGTCATAAAGGTATATTTTTAGATATTTTCCCTTTTGATTATGTAAAACATTCATGGTGGCAATCGCATCTGAAATTATTTCTTCACGATACCAATTATTCAGTAGTAAGACATGGAGCTTTTTTGCAACGTACAGTGGGGTATTTGATGAAACGTTTTATTAGATATTCACATATTCCTCTTTATAATTGGCTCAATGACTTTTTCCATGCTGAAACAATGGAGGAAGCCGATAGCTTGGCTTGGGCCATGGAAATAAATGAGTATAAGCTTTTATCCAAAGATGTTCTTTTCCCTTTGAAACGTCACGAGTTTGAAGGAGAGATGTTTAATATCCCATGTAATTATGATACTTATTTGCGCGAATATTTTGGCGATTATATGCAATTGCCTCCTCTTAACAAACGAGTCAGTCATAATAATGGAATAGAACCTTTTACACGCTGTAATCACAAAGAAAGTTTAGAATGGAATGAATGAAAATAGGAGTATAATGAAAAAAGTAACGATTATTTTCCCCGGATGGATAAAAGCACCTAATGGGGCTGCACAGTTTGTCTTTGGGTTAAGAAGTTGCATCAATGATTTTGCGAATCAGGGAATCGGACTATCAACTTTCACACTTGACGATGTACATGGTGAAGTAAGAAATTTTTCTAACAATGATAAAATCAAGAGGAAAGCGTCACTAAAAAACAAGTTAATGAGATATGCTAAATATAGCCATCTCATGACGTATGCTATGATTTATTTTTCTGGATTACGATATTCCAAACGGATAGTAGAAGCCTTCGATGAAATACCCAATGATGAATTGCCGGATATTATTCATTTCCAAGACTTGTTTGCTTGTTATTACTATTTGAAGCGTAAAAGAAAAAACAAAAAATCTGTGTATTTGACACTGCATAGTAATGGCTCTTTATGGTCAATGTATGAAGAGTATTACCCTTTGTTTCGTTCTTGTTTTTTTGGTATTATGAAACGTAGGATAGAGGATGTTGTACTGAATAGAGTGGATAAAGTAAATTTTGTAGCCGATTTCCCACGTTGGAATTTTTGTCATCTTTACCCCCACATATCTTCGCAAAAGACTTCATTTGTCTATAATGGCATCCCTGATATTGAAGGTGGAAGTAAGTGTATATCTTCAACCAATCAGACTAGGTTAGTATGCGTAGGAACATTGTGTAATCGTAAAAATCAAATAGGCATACTTCATGCATTATCTAAATTGACCTCTGAACAACAAAAATCTTTTTCCATGACTTTTGTCGGAGATGGTCCTTCGCGTAATATTTTGGAAAAAGTAGCAGCTACACTTTCTGCTGATATTTATTTTGTGGGCAACTCAAACCAAGTAAATGACTATTTGACTAACTCGGATGCTTTTATTTTGTTTTCTAAAGACGAAGGATTGCCAATATCAATTATTGAAGCTATGCGTTGTGGTTTGCCCATTATATCTACTCGTATAGCAGGTATTCCAGAAATGATTGTTGAAGGTATTTCAGGCTATTTGGTAGATGTAGATGAACAACAACTCTCTGAGTTGTTTGAAAAGATATTGATTGACAGACCTGATTTTGTAAAAATGGGGAAAAAGTCAAGAATTATTTATGAAGAAAAATTTTCTCAAAAGGCTATGATATTATCTTATGCGAAATTATGGCAGAAGGCTTGAGAATAGCTATGGATTCTTAAATAATTCATCTTATATAAATGTCACCTAACTATTCTGTATTGATTTCGGTCTATTATAAAGAAAGGCCGATTTATTTGAAGTCTGCACTTGATAGTGTACTGAACCAAACGCTTCCTCCTTCTGAAATCATATTGATTAAGGATGGACCTCTCACTGTTGAATTAGAAAAAGTTCTATCTTCTTACGATACTAATTTGCTTAAAATTATTCCTTTGCCTAATAATTTAGGATTAAGCAAGGCACTTAATATAGGCTTAAAGCATTGTAGCTATGAGTTTGTGGCTCGTATGGATACAGATGATATTTGCTATCCATCTCGTTTTGAGAAACAAGTTCTTTTTTTGCAATCACATCCTACGATAGATATTGTGGGGGCCTATGCGACTAAAATTGACGAATGTGGAAATAATCTTGAAGAGGTTATAAAGGTTCCAGTTTCGCATGAGGATATTGTTCGTCTGGTCTGGACTTGTCCCTTGAATCATCCTACTGTGATGTATCGAAAAAATGCAATCTTATCAGTAGGTGGGTATAAACCTGATGCCGGTCCGCGTCAGGATGATTATGATTTATGGTTCAGGTGTGCAGAAAAAGGATTGCATTTTGCCAATATTTCGGAACCATTGTTGCATTATCGCTTCTTTGCTGACAGTGTGAGAAAAAACAGTATAGAAGTAGGGTGGCATAGAATGAAAATAGGTTTACGTGGCTGTAGAAGACTTCATTTGTCTTTCATTGCATATATTGGAGTTTGTATACCCTTTGTCCGTTCTTTATTGCCATATCCTTTAAATGTTTATTTTCAAGGGCTGATGAATCGCATGAATCCCCGTAAAATGAGAGAGTAAATAGGAATATCTTATATGCTATTTCTGGCAAGTAATAAATGACCTACCTTTGTCCTCGGTAAAGGCTTTGTCCCTAACTGGTAATCACGTTTCTGGTCAGTATATTTTATAGAATAATTCCATGAACATATTAATCACTGGAATCCACGGCTTTGTGGGCTCCAATCTTGTTATTGCCCTAAAGGAACGTCATTGTCTTTACGGGCTGGATATTGTCGCACCTGAAAAGGAGGGGGTGATAAAGACTTTTTTCTGGAAGGATATTGAACCGGCTTCTTTTCCGATGCGGGATCTTCCTGAATTCGATGCCATTATTCATCTGGCTGGTAAAGCCCATGATATGAAAAACCGGTCCGCAGCCCAATCCTATTTTGATATCAATACGGGATTGACCCAAAAGATATTTAATTTTTTTCTGGAATCGTCCGCGAAGAAATTCGTATTCTTCAGTTCGGTAAAAGCTGCTGCCGACAGTGTGGTGGGGGATATGCTGACTGAAGATGTGGTGCCTGCCCCGGTAGGCCGTATGGGGAAAGCAAGATAGCTGCGGAGAATTACATCCTTGGCCGGTTGAAGGCCGAGGATGGCAGATTGAAAGCTAATCTATATGATGGCAAAGATGTCTATATCCTGCGTCCTTGCATGATTCATGGTCCCGGCAACAAAGGCAATCTGAATCTTCTTTATAATGTGGTGAGGAAAGGCATTCCCTGGCCTTTGGGGGCCTTTGAGAACAGAAGGTCTTTTACTTCGATAGACAATCTCTGCTACGTGGTGGAAGGTCTTTTGACCAAGGAGGTGGCGAGTGGTATCTACACATGGGAGATGACGAAGCCTTGTCCACAAATGAACTGATAACTTTGATGTGTCGGGCTTTGGAGCGCAAGCCGCATATCTGGAAGATAAACAGAGGACTGATGGAATTCTGTGCCCGGCTTGGGACTCTGCTCCATTTGCCTTTGAATGCAGAGCGTCTGCGCAAGTTGACAGAGAATTATGTGGTGAGTAATGCGAAGATAAAGGCTGCCCTTGGTATTGACAGAATGCCGGTGAGGGCAGAGGAGGGGATAGTGAGAACGATAAAGTCGTTCTCACTATGAATTTGATAGAATAAGCACTATTCTATCAAATTTGTATTATTATCTATTTGTTTGAACTTTTTTTCAGTTTCCCATGTGTTCAATTGCTGGATCTGTTTTTGTGCCATTTCTTGCAGTTGTTTGAAACGTTTTTGTTTGGGTATAGATAACTTGATTAACTCAGAATTAAAAGACTCCAAATTAGATAATACGACTAATTCATTTATGCTTGCCATGTCTCTTATATTAAGGCCTTTTGATGCATATTCAGGATTTGCATCCCTCCATTCGCAGGCTGTACATCCCCATAACGCTGCATTTAATAAATCTGCTTCTTTTGCATATATTAGCCATTGTGAGTCTTTTAACATATTGGATTGAGGAAGTATATAGCTTTTTATGGCATCAGTATGTAAGTGATAGTTTGTCTTAGATAATATGCGCTTAATTTTCCATTCTACTTTTAATGGGTCATTTTCAAACTCTTTTAAACGCTGATATTCTTTTAAAAGATATAGTTTGAAGGTGGGATTGAACCAAGAGCAGAATTCTAATGCAATATCTTTATGTGCATAGGTTCCACCATTTCTACCTGCTTTAGAGACTATTCCTATAGCATTGGTTGCTTCGATCCATTTTTTGGGAGTCATATTAAATCTATTGAGTCCGGCTTGATTTAAAAAGGTGTCGAATTCGACACCTTTAAAATCCGGATTATTTAAGATTTCCCAAGTACCTAGAAACTCAATTGTGTTTTTATTCCTCATCCAATTTCGTATGTGATCTTCTCCTTCTTTATCTTTTATGATATCTGTTAAACAGAAAAAGATAAACCTTTTTAATTTGATAATTTACTTTTAAGACATGTATTTATTGATAATTGTAATCTTATTGTTTTTAGCAGAACTTTTTTATTTTAGAATAGCTGATAGGTGCAATATCATCGACAATCCCAATGAGCGGAGTTCCCATACGAAAGTGACTTTACGCGGTGGTGGGATTATTTTCTATTTCGGGGCGTTTGCCTATTTCCTGACGAGTGGCTTTGAATATCCCTGGTTCCTGCTTGCCTTGACACTGGTGACGTTCATCAGCTTCGTGGACGATATAAAATCCACCGGACAGATGACAAGACTGCTTTTTCATTTCTCTGCTATGGCTATGATGTTTTATCAGTGGGGGCTGTTCTCCTTGTCCTGGTGGTGGATAGTCATAGCCTTGATAGTCTGTACGGGCATCATCAATGCCTACAATTTTATGGATGGGATTAATGGGATAACGGGAGGTTATTCTCTGGTTATTCTTGCTGCGTTGGCCTATATCAATAAGGAGGTGGTTACTTTTGTAGAAGCGGATTTCATCTATACCGTTATCTGTTCCGTTCTAGTCTTCTGCTTCTTCAATTTCCGCAAGCGTGCCAAATGCTTTGCCGGTGATGTGGGTTCGGTGAGCATTGCCTTCATCCTTCTTTTTTTTGATAGGAAGACTTATCATTGGAACGGGTGATTTCAGCTGGATAGTTCTTTTGTCCGTTTATGGGGTAGACAGTGTATTGACTATCATTCACCGCCTGATGCTTCATGAGAATATCGGGCTACCGCATCGCAAGCATCTGTATCAGATTATGGCGAATGAGCTGAAGATTCCCCATATAATGGTTTCTTCTATTTACATGGCAGTGCAGGCAATCATCATCGTAGGATATATAATGTGTTTAGGTTACAGTTATTGGTATTTGGCAGGTATAATTCTTTTGCTTTGTTTTCTTTATATCTGTTTTATGAAGAAGTATTTCGGATTGCACCAGTCTACGTGAGTAATGCTGAAATGATGATTAGTAAAATAATGAAAGGCGATGGAGACTAAAATCTCCATCGCCTTTCGTCTTATTTTTGAAATATAAATCGTACCTTTGTCATACACCAATCAGGTTATAATAATAACATGGAACAGATACGTAAGCTGCCGATAGGCATACAGACTTTTGATAAACTACGTGAAGGCGGTTTTCTTTATGTAGATAAAACTGCTATGATTTATCAAATAGCATCTACTTCTACTCCTTATTTCCTAAGCCGTCCCCGTCGGTTTGGCAAGAGTCTGCTCATTTCCACTTTCGAAGCTTACTTTCAAGGACGCAAAGACTTGTTTCAGGGCTTGGCCATCGAACAGTTGGAAACGAAGTGGGAACAGTATCCTGTTCTACATCTTGACTTGAATGCCCGGAAATATGAAACTGCTGCTGACCTGACGGCTATGCTTAATCAATATCTGGAGAAATGGGAGCTGCTCTATGGTCAGGAGAAGGAAGACCGTAGTCCGGAGGAGCGTTTTGCTTACGTGATAGAGCGGGCATGCACGCTGACGGGAAAGCAGGTTGTTGTGCTGATTGATGAGTATGACAAGCCATTGCTTCAAGCGGTCTTGGATGAGAACTTGCTGGATGAGTATCGGAAAATATTGAAAGCGTTCTACGGTGTCTTGAAGAGCGCTGACCGTTATCTTCGTTTTGTTTTCCTGACCGGAGTGACCAAGTTTGCGCAAGTAAGTGTGTTCAGTGACTTGAATCAGCTGAATGATATCAGCATGGATAGAGCATACAATGCTTTGTGCGGCATTACACAAGATGAACTTATAAAAACATTTGGCCCGGAAATACAACGGTTAAGTGAGAATGAAGAACTGACTTTGGAGGAAACGATTTTTCGTTTGGCAAAGAAATATGACGGCTATCATTTTTGTGAAGATACTTCGGTGGGGCTTTTTAACCCTTTCAGCCTTCTGAATGTATTCCAGAAATTGAAGTTCGGCAACTTCTGGTTTCAGACGGGTACACCTACTTATTTGGTGGATTTATTAAAAAAGAGTGACTATGATCTTCGCCTTTTGCTGAATGGCGTAGAGGTTACTGCCTCTGCCTTCTCTGAATATCGTGCAGAAGCTAATAATCCTCTGCCTATGATTTATCAGAGCGGTTACTTGACTATAAAAGCTTATGATAAAGAGGTTTGCCTTTATACGCTTCAATTTCCGAATGATGAAGTTTGTTATGGTTTCCTCAATTTTCTGGTTCCTTTTTATACTAAAGTTACTGATGATGAACTGGTTTCCACATCGCTAAATTCATGCGTGAATTGAAGAGTGGGGATGTGGAGGCGTTTATGGAGCGTCTTAAGATATTCTTCTCCGGTATTCCGTACGAGTTGAGTGATGATACGGAACGTCATTATCAGGTTATTTTTCATGTAGTGTTTACTTTGCTGGGACAGTTCATCCGGTCCGAGGTTCGCAGCAGCCGCGGCCGTGCGGACGCAGTAGTTCATACCCCTACCGCTATTTATGTTTTTGAGTTCAAACTGGACGGTACGGCCGACGCAGCTCTGAAGCAAATAGATGAGAAAGGTTATCTGATTCCTTATACCTTGGATGGCAGGAAATTAGTGAAAGTAGGTGTGAACTTCAGTAAAGAAACACGGAATATTGATGAATATATTGTCGTGGAGGAATAGGAACGAACAATCCTATATACGGAAAAGGCGATGGAGAATCAAATCTTCATCGCCTTTTCCATATTATAGTATTTCATTTTATTTCTTCATCCTCAGCACCCGTATTCCCGTCCACTTATTATTGTCTTTCAGCATTTGGGACAAGGGACTTTGGAGACGACCACTTTCTTGTCGGTAGAGGAAGCGTGTACCAGCAGGAGTTTGCTATCCGCATAGAAAGCGATTCCCATGTGGGCTACATCCAGCCCCGGAGTGTTGGTGGTGATGGCTATGATATCGCCGTCTTTAATCCACGGGAGACCATCGGCGGGAAGTTTGGCTTTGGGAAGATAGTGAACTTCCTTGCCGGACAAGGATTGTTCAATCTTCTTCATTTTGGCTACGTTCTCCGGCGAATTGGCCAGCTGCTTGTAAAGTTGGGGATGAGAAGACATGTAGGAGATAGACAACCGTTCGGTGTCGGGACTCATGGCGCCCGTTACATCCTGAAGGAAGCCGTTGCGTACGCCATTGTTTATCCAGTCGGCAATATAATGCAGGCGGGAAGTGTACCCGTCGATTTTACCGTCACGGTAACGGATTTTTTGCAGGTTATCGGCGAAAGCGCTTTCCGAGATGTCTCCGTCGGCCAATTTGGGGGTGAGTGTCTCTGCCAGTACATATTCCACCAGCGTGGTACAGTCTACTTCATCGCAGTTGATGACGAGTTCTTCGGGACCATCAGCCTCCAGCGTATGGGCTACGTATGGCACATCCAGATACTTTATTCCATTGCTCAACATATCTTTCCCTCCCTGGGCAGAAACGGAAGTTACCATGGCTGCGGCGCAGAGGGCGCTGAACATAAATTTAGTCATTGTTTTCATTTTTCTTTCTTTTGATTATTATTGTTCTTGAACGTAAAAAGGATGCAGCAAATTTACTACATCCTTTTTATAAAAGCTTAATCCGGAGGGATTAAATTCAATATTGCCGGATTAAATATTTATAATCCTCCTTTTTATCGAACGGAACAAGGGAGAAACCGTATTCAATGGCGTTCTCTTTGCCCGGACGAATCAGATAGGGCTCATGGGCGGTTGCGCCCCAACTGTCGTCTCCACCGACACCCATCATGCGGTAATCAATGAACAAATCGACCATCTTTTCCGGCAGAGGGTCGGTGAGGTGGCGGTGATGGGTCTTTTCGGTACGCGGAGCGCCGTTGTCAATCGTATCGCCGCTGTCCATACTTTCCAGGGGATAGTTGGAGCGTTCAGTCAAAGGTGCGGTCGGCGATGAGCAGCAAACCACGTTGCGTCTTATCGGTAAGGGCGCACCAATAGATGTCCGTGCGATGGTTGTTCTCCTGTGGGCGGACATACGGCTCGTACATATCCTTGACCGGGATGGCGTACTCTCCGATGAACTGGGAGGTACGGCGGTCTCGGTAATTCTCTTTCGGACCGCGACCGTAGTAGGTCAAGTCTGTAAAGCTTTCCGGCAACTGCATCCGCAGGCCCACACGCGGTATCATCGGAGCTTGGTCTCCTTCGGCCACGAACCGGTTGTCTACCTTGATGACTCCGCTGGCATATATCTTATAGGTGATGTCCCAACGGGCATCTGTCTGTGGAAAACGGTAGGTCACCTTTATTGTCGTGGCATTGCTGCCGGAGTCACTTGGAAACTTTCGGCTTTTGGTTCTTGATAGCTTGCCTCTTTCCAGGCTTTGAGGCGGACGGGGAGGTTGGCTCCATAATCATTGTCCGTCGGTGCACGCCAGAAGAATGGGCGGGGACCTTGACCGTTCAGTATGTACTCGTGCTTCTTGTATAAATAGGAGGTGAGCAGACCGCTTTGCTTGTCGAAGGTGGCTTTGAAGTCGGGACCGGAGAACGCCACCAAATTTCCCTCTTCCTTAGAAGTGGCGGGCTGCTGTGCCGTAGCCTCTTTCTTGTAGAAAGTATGGACGTAGGTCTGTTCGCGTGCGATGACCGTGCCGGCCGGGAGGAAAGGCTCTGCCGTCTTGATGGCTGCATAGAACTCGATACGCACATCTCCCGTTGTCTGTTTCTCTTTGGGTATGCCGTTCAGGAAGCCGGTGGTTACCGTCTTGCCCGGTGCGGCATGGATATTTTCAATCTTGCCACGGTAGACTTCCTTTCCGTGGTCGCGGATGATGTAGTAGAAGTCGTACTTGTCGAGATTGGTGAAGGAGAAATCATTGCGGATTTTCACGGTGGAAGTCTGCTTGTCGAAATCAAGGAACTTGATGTTCTGGTATACTTTTCCCATCTCTTCTGTCTGCGGCTTGACACTGCGGTCGGGGTATACCACGCCGTTGATGCAGAAATTGCCGTCGGAGGGCGTGCCGTTCTCGCCATAATCGCCGCCATAGGTCCAGTATTTACGGTCGTCGTCTGTCTTGGCGGCAAAGCCCTGGTCTACCCAGTCCCAGATACAGCCGCCCTGGAGGATAGGATATTTCTCGATGATGTCCCAGTAGTCCTGGAAGTTGCCGAGGCTGTTGCCCATGGCATGGGCATACTCGCAAAGAATGAGGGGACGCGTCATCTCCTTGTTCCGGGCATACTTTTCCAGATAGGAAGGGGAAGCGTACATCGGGCAGTAGATGTCCGTATTCCATTCCAACAGTGCGCGTTCATACTGGATGGGACGACTGTCGAGCGTCTTCAAGGTGTTGTAGGTAACGTAGAAATTCAATCCGTTTCCGGCTTCGTTGCCCAGCGACCAGATGATGACTGACGGATGGTTCTTGTCCCGTTCGTACATATTCATGGTACGGTCGAGGTGGGCATTCATGAAGAGCGGATTGTTTCCCAGCGTGCCGCCTACACGCAGGTCGTAACCCATGCCGTGACTTTCGATATTGGCTTCGTCGATGACGTAGATACCATATTCGTCACAGAGTTCGTAGAAACGTTCCTGCTGGGGATAGTGGCAGGTGCGTACGGTATTGACATTGTATCTTTTCCAAAGCTCGAAGTCTTTCTTCATCAGCTCTTCGGAGACATAGTGACCGGTGTTCTCGTTGTGTTCGTGATAGTTCACGCCTTTCACGAGGATAGGTTGTCCGTTTACCAACAGTTGCTTGTCCTTGATTTCTACTGTACGGAAACCTACTTTGCAGCTTGTCGCTTCAATCACATCTCCGTTCGGGCGCTTCAAGCTGACGACGAGGGTATAGAGGTTGGGCGTTTCGGCTGTCCATTGCAGGGGTTCCTGGATGGTCTTCTTGGTGAATTCCACTTCCGTTTGGTCACCGCTGACCTGAGTAGAGGACTGGGCTATCTGCTGGTCGTTCTTGTCCAGCAGGCGGTAACCAACGACAAATGGGGAATTTTGTCCGCTTTCATTGGTAAACTGCACCTTTACCTTGAGGATACCATTCCGGTAGTTCTCATCCAAAGGAGACTCCACCTTGAAGTCCGTGAGATGGATTTGAGGCTGGGCATATAAGTAAATGTCCCGTTCGATACCACTGATGCGCCAGAAGTCCTGGCATTCCAGATAGTTGGCATCGGAAAAGCGGTGTATCTGAATGGCAATGACATTCTTCCTTTCTTGGCAATGGCGCTGACGTTGAAACGCGCCGGAGTCTTTGCATCTTTACTCATGCCTACAAACTTGCCGTTGAGGTAGTAGAAGGCTGCCCCGCGTACGCCGTCGGCACTCAGGAAAATTTCCTTATCGTCCCAGTCTCCCGGAAGAGTGAACTCGCGGCGGTAGGTGCCGGTGGGATTCCATTCTTGGGGAACGTATGGAGGATTGGGCTTGTCCCAATAAGGAGGATAGCCCGAAGAACAGAATTCATAAGGCTGGTTCACATAGATGGGCGTACCGAATCCCTGCAACTCCCAGTTTCCGGGTACATTGATGTCCGGCCAGCGGCTGGCGTCCACACGGTCCATCATGAAGTCCGTGGGGCGGTCGGCGAAGGTTTCCACATAATGGAATTTCCATTTCCCGTTAAGGACAAGCGGAATGTTCCGTTCTTGCGGTCATTGATGACGGCATCAGCTCCGTGACGTAGGAGGTGAACGTGCTGCGGGCAGGCTCCCGGTTGATGCTTGTCAGCTTGGGGTTGGTAATCTCTTCGTAGCGATTGTTCTCCTGAGCAGTCAGGGCAAAGGGAAACGCTGCGAGGCAAGTGAGTAAAAAATACTTTTTATTCATAATTGCTTTTATTTCTTTGTGGTAGGTTCAGAGACCGGGAATACGAGCCCTTCACGCAACCACTTCTCCAGTTCTTCCGTCCATTGACGCTTGTAGGTGAAGTTGTCCCGGAATCCCCAGCCATGTCCGCCGGTGGGGTAGGCATGCAGGCTGGCAGGTACTTTATGGTCGCGCAGGGCAAGGAAGTAACCGATGCCGTTGATGGGCGGCACTGCGTCATCGTCCGAAGAAAGCATGATGAAAGCTTGCGGAGTGCGTGGGGACACTTGCCTTTCGAGGGAGTATTTTTGTTCCAGTTCCTGAGATGGATTTTCTCCGATAAGGTTCTTACGGGAACCTCCATGGGTAACGCCTTTCTGCATGGAAATCACCGGATAGAACAAGATCTGGAAGTCGGGACGGGTCTTGTCACTGCTGTATAGTGTGGCAAGCGAAGCTGCCAGATGGCCGCCGGCAGAAGCGCCCATGATGCCTACACGCTGAGGATTGACACCCCATTCGGCGGCATGTTCGCGTACCATGCGGATGGCTTGTTCGGCATCGGAAAGGGGCACTTCATGGTGCCCGTTGGGCATACGGTATTTCAGTACTGCATAGGTGATGCCTTGTGTGTTGAACCAGGGAGCCATGTCGTGTCCCTCGTGCTTCATGGCCAGCCCCCCGTAGCCGCCTCCCGGACACATGATGATGGCCATGCCGTTGGGGTGGGAGGCAGGGTACACCGTAAGGGTAGGGGTGGTGACATCGGACACCCATTCGTTGTTATGGTTCTGTCCGGAATTGGTCAGTTCGTTGTTATTGGGGGCACCGTTGGGCCATAGGGGCAGCTCAACGGGCTTTTGTGCAGATAACATGGTCGCTGCAAATAGAAAAGATAAAAGTAGAATCTTTTTCATGTTCTTGGTATTTAAAAGTTATTTGGTTTTCATGGAAGCTTTGATGAGGTAGAATATCAGAATGGCATAAGCACCCAGCGCCAGCACTTCGGACCAGGTGTTCTGCAACCATGCATCGTTTACGAGGTTGATTCCTCCGAAACGCATGGCAGCACTTGCCACGCCCATCAATGCACCGCCGGCAATGAAACCGGAGGCAAGCAGGGTACCTTTCTCCCCGCGTTCGGCATTGAGAGCGGCATCCTTACTGCGGCTGGTCACGTACCAGTTGATGGCACCGCCACTACCAACGGAACATTCAGTTCCAATGGGATGAACATACCCAATGCAAATGCCAGTGCGGGAATCTTGCAGAAGTTGAGGATGACGGCCAGCACTGCACCGATGCCGTAGAGCAGCCAGGGCGCACCCACACCGTTCATCAACGGTTCGATAACGGCCGCCATGGCATTGGCTTGCGGAGCGGCCAGCTGTCCGCTGGTGAAACCGTATGTCTTGTTTAGGATAATCATTACACCACCTACGGTAGCGGCAGAAACGATGGTTCCGAGGAACTTCCAGGTCTCCTGCTTGGCAGGCGTGCTACCCAGCCAGTAACCGATTTTCAAGTCTGTGATGAAGCCTCCCGCCATGGACAGTGCCGTACATACAACACCGCCCATCACCAGTGCCGCAACCATCCCTTCGGGACCTTTCAGCCCTACGGCTACCATGACTACGGATGCCAGGATTAATGTCATCAGCGTCATTCCGGATACGGGGTTTGTGCCACAATCGCAATGGCATTGGCTGCCACGGTGGTGAACAGGAAAGCGATACCTGCAACAAGCAGGATAGCTACAATGGTATGTGTCAAGTTGCCCTGCATCACATCGAAGTAGAAGAAGAGAACAACCAGCAGCAGCGTGATGATGGAACCGATGGCGATAATCTTCATAGAGATGTCCCGCTGTGTGCGTTTCACACTGGCTTCCACGTTGGACTTACCTCCCATTTCCTTGGCAGCCAGTCCTACGGCACTCTTGATGATGCCCCAAGACTTGATAATGCCGATGATACCTGCCATGGCAATGCCACCGATACCGATGCTCTTGGCATAGTATTTGAAGATTTCTTCCGGAGCCATAGCGCCTATGGTTGCCGTGATTTCGGGGTTCCATTGGTTCAGTACGGAATCTCCCCAAATCATGGACATACCGGGGATGATAATCCACCATACGGCCAGTGAGCCGGCACAGATGATGGACGCGTATTTCAGTCCCACAATATAACCCAGACCGAGCACGGCAGCACCCGTATTAACCTTGAATACCAGCTTGGCTTTCTCGGCCAGCATTTCGCCGAAGCCGCATACGCGGGTAGTGAAATTCTCGTTCCACCAGCCGAAGGTTGCCACGATGAAGTCGTATAGACCTCCGATAATACCAGCCATGAGTAATGGTTTTGCCTGGCTGCCGCCCTTTTCACCGGAGACGAGCACTTGTGTGGTGGCTGTCGCCTCGGGGAAGGGATACTTGCCGTGCATGTCGCTCACGAAATATTTGCGGAAGGGGATAAGGAAAAGAATACCCAGCACACCTCCCAGCAGGGAACTGATAAAGACTTGTGCAAAGGTGACGGTGATTTCTTTCGGATAGGTCTCTTGGAGAATATAGAGTGCCGGAAGGGTGAAGATGGCACCTGCCACGATGACGCCCGAGCTGGCACCGATAGACTGGATAATGACGTTTTCGCCCAATGCGTTTTTGCGTTTGGCGGCACCCGATACGCCGACGGCAATGATGGCGATGGGGATGGCGGCTTCGAATACTTGTCCCACCTTCAGCCCCAGATAGGCGGCTGCGGCCGAAAAGAGGATGGCCATCAGAATACCCCATGTCACCGACCAGGCATTTACTTCTGAATACTTCTTATCCGGGCTCATCAGAGGGTTGTACACTTCTCCCGGTTTCAATTCACGGAACGCATTTTCCGGTAGTCCGGTAATAAGGTTCTTCTTCTTGTTTCATAGGTTTTGTAGTTTTATGTTTTTCTTTAATAGACTTCAAAGATAGTGCAAACCGAATGCAGGATAAAATGAGCAAGCTCATTATTATTCTGCTGAGGTGCAGCCTATCTTCGCATTTTAGGCAAAGAAAGCAAAAAAAAGGAGATTTAAAAAAATCTCCTTAATTCTGTATGGTAAAATGCTTATTTGGCATCTTTAGCGGTCATGTCCCCTTCGATAAATAATCGCATGATTTCCGTTTTGGCATTGGTGCGCAGGGTAATGGATTTCTTGAAGTGTCCGGGGTATCTTCCGGTTCCATTATAAGTTACTTTCACTGTTCCAGTCTTTCCCGGTGCTATCGGTTCTTGTGAATATTCGGGAACGGTACATCCGCAGGAAGCTACAGCCTGATGGATGACAAGCGGAGCATCGCCTACGTTCGTAAACTTAAAGGTGTAGCTGACCACAGGACTGTTTTCGGAGAATGTGCCGAAGTTGTGGGTGGTCTGTTCGAATTTGATGTCTGCCTTTCCTTGTGCATAGGCATAACCGATGCTCATAACCAGCAGCATCATATAAAAAACGACTTTCTTCATGTTCTTATCTTTTTTATATTTCAACGGCGCAAAGGTAACCCATTTTCATTAAAATAATGCCTATGGCGTGCGAAATTGTATTAAATCGGGCTCAAAAGGTCTCTGTACGAATGATAAGCAGGGAAAAATAGGGGAAGCGGATGGTCGCTATCCGCTTGCTGTCATTGATATACTTCTCTTCCGGAGTGCCTACATTCTCAAAATAGTGATACCGGTATTCGGGATGCAGGCGGATGCAGCGGTGAATCTCATCGGTGCATCTGGACAGCTTCATGATGACAACCGCACTGTTTTCGCTTGTCAGTTTCTCTATCTCTTCTGTCGTAGTAATGCCGGGTATCACCGTCAGCCGCTCTTCCTGGCTGGCCACATGGAGCCCGCCCAGTGCGCCGGCGGCAATGAAGGCGGGGATACCGGGGATGTGCTTCACGGGGATGCCGTCTGCCTGCAGTTTGTCATATACATAATGTATGGAAGAGTAGAATCCGGCATCTCCTTCGGCAACGATACAGACCTTCTTTCCTTGTTGCCGGAGGGTGGAGCTCTCCATATAGACCTCGTCGTAGGCGCTCAGGGCTTTTTCGCGCTGTTTGCTCATGGGGAGTGGAAAGCGGTGCACCGTGTTTTCCGGAATGTCGAGTTGCAATAGGATGTCGCTGCGCGTGAAACTCTGTTTCCATCTTTGGCCAGTGTCTCGGGACAGAATATACAGTCGGCTGTCTGCAGGGCTTTCAAGCCTTTTACGGTAATCAGTTCCGGTTCGCCGGGACCGAGAGATACAAATATGACGGGGAACATTTGCATGAAGACATTAAAGGTTAAAAATTAAAGAACAGCAAAACGGCTACAAAAGTGGGGAAATAATCAGTAGCAAACAAGATATTCGCTATCTTTGTTATTTACTAAAACAATCTGTTTTTTATGGATTATCAACTGAACACCCGCTTGAATGGCAACATAGCCATGACTTCCAGCTACCATGAGCGTGCGTCGCTGCAACGTGACAAGACTCTGTATAAATTCATTTGGGTACAGATCGGTACGCTCACTCTGGAAATAGACATATCCATGCGCCTGGAAAAGGATGAAATCGTGACCTTGACCCCGTTGCATCACCTGGAGGTAAAAGAGGTGGACGGTGAATACCTGACGTTTGTATTCAACAGCAATTTTATTGCATCTATGGACATGACAACGAGGTCTCTTGCAACG
>ENA-OQLB01000290-OQLB01000290.1-human-gut-metagenome-genome-assembly--contig:-NODE-290-length-29919-cov-4.215796_pt1 | contig 29919 bp, 30 predicted proteins | sample MGYA00242656_ERZ504813 | MGnify/ENA primary metagenome ERZ504813 (study PRJEB26092, sample SAMD00036388) | human gut metagenome | host: Homo sapiens | study: EMG produced TPA metagenomics assembly of... | reverse complement strand
TTATCGTTTTAATATAATAATTTTTCAAAATTCCAAAATACATATTTCAAAATCATATTCAAATATAATTTTAGATAAGAAAACAGGAAAAGTCGGGATATAAAAAAAAAGCCCTCCGTGATGAAGGAGGCTTAGGGAGCGGTTTTTTCATTGTTTCTTCCCACGTAAGTAGTCGTTCAGGTCTTTGTAACCGGCATAACAGTTTGATTCGTTATAGACGCATCTGCCATACATCCCGGCTATGGTTTCCACTGTCTTTTGTCCGGCAAGGTCATTGTCAAGGTAACAGTGAATATACGTGTATTTTTGCAAATACGTTAATGTCCTTTTCAGATTACTGACCGAGTTCATAACAAGGTAGTCACAGGGGGCATTAATGCAAATGGCACTATCGTCCGTCTGTTTTAGGGTTAGATAGGACAGAAAGTCCATGAATCCTTCAAATAGGCAGACACGGCTCTGTGCCTCACCACGCGATTGGGGTATCAAGGAAATGTCCTTGTTCTTGATACATCCTTTGTAATAAGGGTTTCGTACCTCGTATCCACCGGATATATTGCCAAAGGCCAGTGCAAAGTAACGTTTCTGGCGCAGTTCGTAATGGACTTCCTTGCAGAACATTCGTCCGATATCCGAATCAATCATACGTGAATGGAGATATGAGAGCAGTGCGTGGTGTCGCAGCGGCACGATAATCAAATTCTTCATGTCGGCTTCCACTGGTCGAGAGGTTGCGGGCAACGCCCGGGGTCTCGGCAGCGACACACCATTGACATACCGTTTGATGTATGCTAATGCTTCACTCACACTTTTAGTTCCGCAAAGGTACTTACCCAGTTCCACAAGGTCGCCTCCGGTGGCCTCGCCAAAATCATACCATTCATTCAGCCGGTCATTGACTTTGAACGATGGCGTCACCTCTTTCCTGAGAGGCGAAAGATACCAATATTGCTCTGATTTCATATACTGCGCACGGTGGCCGAGCTGGGCCAAAAAGTCCACGATACGCACTCGTTTTGCTTCGTCTATGGTCATATTAAATTTCTTTTCACTTGTTTGTACAAAAGCGGTTTAGTTTAGTTTGCGCCCCTATATATATAAATACTAAATTAAACTGAATTATATAGGTCCGCGCCCGCTCTCATTCTTCATCGAAAAGCATGGTTTCTGCCTGTGTCATGTCATAATAAAAAAGTTTATCTCGTTTGATAACCAGTTTTAAGGTGTCAGTCAGATATTGCAGCAGTTTGACCATTACGTTTCTCCCACGCTTAAATCCGATTGCCTCGTAAGCAGTCATCATGGCTTGCAGCATATTTTCAAACCCACGGATGGGTTTGTCTCCAAACGCAGCGGAAAGGGCTTCACGGTGCTGTTCGATGCTTAGTTCCATAAAACCCGTCCGTTGTTTCGGTTTCTGATGTGGGGCATTCTCAAACAAATGCCCTTCTGCGAGAACCGGGAGCCCACCCTCATTGACAGTGAAAGCAAAAGGTTTAAACTCTTTCTCACGGATGTGTAACGCATGAACTTCGCTGACGTTGGGACAATCGTTGTTTTTGCTGATGACCAGTACAGTCTCCGCCTTGTTGCTCATTTCCGTACCGATATGCCCGCGCACATTGTTATCTCCTTTATTCAAGTGTAGCACACAGTGGATATGCAGGTCATACTTTGATGACCATTCCATCATCTTGTTAATGACTTCCACGGACTCACCGGTACTGTTTATGTCAAGCATCAGGTCACGGATACCATCGATAATTACAAGTCCGTATCCTTTTCTTTGGCGTAAGGCGTAGTCGATGACCCCAATGCGTATGGCCGGAGAGTATTCGCGCAAGCAAATAAAGTCGAGGTTTTCACTGTCGGTTGTAGTGGGCAGTCCGGCAAGCCGCAAGATGCGTTCCAGTACATTATGACAATGGAAGCGGCTCTGCTCCGTGTCCACGTACAGAATCTTGCGTTTACCTTCCGGGAGGTGCGCCCGGTAGTTCAGCACTTGTTTCCCTGCCAGCGATGCAGCGACAATGGCCGAAACGTTAAATGTTTTTTTTGATTTCGCCTTGCCGGTTGATGCGCTGAAGTTGCCGAGCGTAGCAATGGTCGAGTTGTCTATCCAGATAATCTGTGGCGGCGTTTCATAGGTATCCGTCGCCCGAATCTGCGAGGCGGAGAGGATATCCGATAAGAAATCCTCCTCCGGCCTCATATCCACATTATATTCAGTTCTTCTTTCGTTTTCCATGGCGTCTTTGATTAAAGAAAGGTTGTGTGGCAGCGGCCTCGTTTGCCATACGTGCTGCTTCATCTACGGTTGGTTCATAATTCTGCAAAAGCCATTCGTCCAGATCTTCTTTGGCGAAATATATCATTTTGCCACGTGGCTTGTAGTGCGGAATCTCCTTGCCTGATGTTAGCTTGTACAGCATACTCTCGGATATTCCGATATACATACAAGCCTCTTGGAAGGTAAACACCTGTTTGGTGGTATATATATTTTTTTCCAGCAATGCGATGCGTTCCAACAGACTTTCTATCGGATCTAATTTCTTTAGGATGGCTTCGACGCTTGTAAGCCGTTCACTCAGCCGTTCCATGAATGTCAATCTATTATTTTGCATAAATGAGTTATTATAAATTTAGACAATGAAGTATATCCTCCGTTATGTAGCGCGCTAACGGAGGTCAAAGATAGGGCAACCCAAAAGGTCAGCGTGAGTTTGTACCGTGATAGTAACCACGTATCACGGCAACTGTCACGCTTTTACCTTTCACATACTTCGCTTATTGGCACTTCTTACCACTCTCTCAGTTCATCAATAGCTCGTCTGATACCGTAACCTGTTGATGTCATGTTGTTACGCAAGGCAGACAGAGCGGATGAAAGGCTTGAAGCTGAAACGAATCCTTTTCCATCCTTGGTTTGCAAGAACCGCCCACTACTAAGAACGGACTGCCATTTGGCTTGGATAAACGAGTGCTCAAGGAGTGTATCAAACAGGATGGCCACATGGCGGATATTGTTTACACGAATACAGAATCCTTCTTTACAGGAAAGCAGGGCTTCCATATCTTCAACGTGTAGGGTAGAAACGCAAAACAGATGATAAGCATTGGCACAAGCTGTAATACCTATCATCTGTTTACGAGTGAGATTGCATCCAAAAGAAAGAGGATAAATTCTTGTCGGTCCATCTTTGCAGCACGTGACGGACTGTGATGGTGGCACAAACGTATCATACGTTCGTTTCAGTTCCATACACTTCTCGAACGAGAAGTCTGCTTCGGTAAAAAATGCTCGGATAAGATGGGAGCAATCGTTTAATAGCCCCTTGACGATATGAATGTTCATTTCATGGCAGTTCCGGCAGACCGCATGGTCACAGTCGATATACCGGTGGCTGTTTACGAAATCCTCCACGTAACGGTAGTACTGCTTATTGCCCGTCACGACATCACGGAGATACATTGTTTTTGCTTCAACGAGCAATGCGAATAATTCTTTCGCTACATCCTGTTCTGCAACAAAATGGTGCAGATGTTTTTTCCCTCCAAAAAGAGAGAGGGTCATTGTTAGGTCTTTTCATGATGAAATATTTTAAATTGGATTTATATGATATATTATAAGAGTGTTGCTCCCGAAAGAGAATCCTGTCGGAACAACACCCTTATAAGTGGTTACATATCTGATGTTCATTGCATTGTCAATCGAATAAACCGTTGGTCAGATTTACTGCATCGTCTTTTTTCTTATTGACGATTTTGGCATACACTTGGGTCATCTTTACAGATGTATGACCGAGCAATTTAGATACAGTGTACAAATCGGCCCCCAATGTCAGCATCATTGTGGCGAACGTGTGGCGGGCGGTATGAAAGGTGAATCGCTTGGAAATTCCGGCGGCTTTGGCCCATGGTTTGATAAGCTGGTTGATACCAGAAGGCAAATCGAACACATGGTCGTCTGCTGTCTTGTCCCCACGTTCCGGCATCCACTTCAACGCTTCATTGGAGAGCGGAAGGTAAATCGGTTCTTTCGTCTTCTGCATGGCTACTGCCAAGCGGTATTGGCCGTTGTCAATAAACACATCTTTCCATTGCAATCCGATAATGTCACTGATACGTAGTCCACAGAAGCAGGAGAACAGGTAGGCACTTTTTACCCCTTCGTTCTGCATTGGTGTAGCGATTAATGATCTCACTTCTTCAATAGTCATATACGAACGCACACTTTCCGGCATCTTGGGCTTCTCCGATTTTTCCATTTCGTTGAATGGATTCTTTAAGATCCGTTTCGCACGGACAGCGGCATTTAACGCACCGTTGAAAATCTGGTAATAGGTATTACGCGTAGAAGCCGAGATGGGTTTTCCTTTGGGATGGTAGTTTGTCAGCATATAGTCGATATAGCCGTGGCAAAAAGTGAGGTCAATCTGATTTAATGTGAATCTTTCTCCTGCATACTCTTTCAAGATACCGGTAACAGATTTTATCTGGCCTATGTTTTTCTTACCACGTTTCTTCTGTTCCTCTTTATAGAGTTGCATCCAGTCCAGCAGATAAACCTTATCCTTGTGATTCATGATACCGGCTTCACCACTTGTCAACTCTATGATACGCTTCGATTTGATTGCATTTGCGGCAGCCATTGTCGTTTCGTTCTGTTGGCGGGCATTACGATCCGTTTCCGGAATAAGATACATTTTCAGATACTCGTATGTCCGCTTACCATTTCGGTATATATCCAGATACAAACTCTTGCTGCCATTGGCCAACTCCTTCGTCCGAAGACGAATCGGCTCCTTTACTTTTATTGGCTTTCTGGTCCTTGGCATATTTGTGTCCTTTTATTCGTTATTTCCTATCACAAAGGTACAAATAAAAAACGAAATCAAGAAACAAACAAGAAACAAAAATGTACCTAAAAAGAGCAAAGCAACTGAAAACGTAGAAAACAACTGAAAATAAAAACTCGTATATAAATTATTGATATATAGATGATTTATCTATATTTATTTGGAACTTGTTTTCATTTTATATATGTCTTTATGATTATTGGTAAGTAAAAAGTAAGTTCTTTTTTTCATACCGAAGTATAATCAAGCCAAGCATTGAAAAGTTTATAAAAGGCAACTGGATTGCAGACAATATAACTAATAAATAATAAGCAGAGCTGGAAAAAAGCAAACTGGAAATATAATATGACAACAAGCATATTATAATTGAGAAAAAAAACGATAATGAAATGACCGTAATTAATATGCTGAACAAAAAGATTTTTTTATCATCCCCTCCCATTTGTAATAGTATCGTTGAAGCGATGTTTCCAATTGCAGCAACGCAAATACAGATACTATCCCCATAAGTACCTGACATAAATCAATCATTCCATATTCGGTAGTTGTAAATAAACGAGTATAAATGGGCAGCAAAATGAAAGCCAATATTTTCTCAATGCTCGTTGCAACACCAAATGAAAAAAAAGACTTTAGGAACTCTCTCATTTTCTAGTCTCTCAAATACTATTCTGCTTCAAAAAATCTAAAAATCTTTTAGGGGAAACAATCATAGAATCAACACATTGTGATTTGTCTAGAGCTTCCTTTATAAAATCCACATCTATATCCTCAAGAGTAGAAAAATAGGAAAACTGCTTGTCATTGAAATATTCCTTTGCTTTTATGAAAGCATTATTTGTCAGCAACTTTTTTCTTGTAAGCAATTGCTTCTGCTGCTCTTAAAGATGACCCGGACTGTGATGTATCCATCAAAATTTCCAAAATACACTTTGTCTGGACAATTTTAGATACAATAACTTCGTATGGCAACTTATGCTTAGAATCAACAATATTAAAATCACATTTTATCCCACAACTTTCCAGCCGATTCCGAAGTTGTTCTATTATCGCCCTTCGACCTTTATCCAAACCACAAAAAAAGATATCCGATTCATTTTCCTCCTTAATCGAAACATTCAATACGGAACAAACCTGATTGTAAAATTGAAAATTATGTTCAACTGCATCTATTTCATTAAAAGTTATAATCATGTCAAACTTTTCCCGATTATTTTCCACAAACCGCAACTGTTTCTCATTGACTCGGGAAGACAATGTATTTGTAAACATGTAGAACAATTTTGAATGCGGATATTTTTTTTTCAAATATTCCAAAAAAGGAAGGTGAGTAGAACAAACATTCTGTTCGTATATAATAAAATACACTTGTTCATATCCATGTATGGTTTGTAAAGGATATAAATATCTATATATAAACTCAGGAACCATATTCTCCCATCCATATCTTGTCATAAAAAATAGAATATTATATAATATTTTTTGCCTGACTGATAAATCATTGGGAGCAAAATACAAAACATCTTTATTATATAGGATATCATTATTTACAACTTTCATGTAATCTGAATATCCCCAAAAAACATATTTAATTCTCATTATAATACAATAAGCGCTAACTTCCTTCTCCTATCTCCTCCACCAGCGACGCATGCACAAACGTCGTCGCCACCGCCATCACCCCCTCGATGTTCACCACCACCCTCCTATCATGGCGCACACGCACAAACACCCCTTCCACTCCTTCGAAGATGCCGCCGGTGATGCGTACCGGGTTCCTTGGGAGAGGTTCAGCTCGGTGGGTTCAAGATAGAGCACAGCCTGGTCGTAGGTGCAGACACGGCGATGAAGCTGCGCATCTGTGAGTCCGGGATGACGATGGGCTGGTGGGTTTCGCGGTCCATGATATAACGGATGGGGATGTTCATGCCCGGTTTGTTCTTTATTTCGTCCATACGCTCACGGGTGGAGCGGACGAAGACCAGGTTATGGACCGCAGGAACAAGCTTGCGCAAGCGGCGCTCTTTCCTCACGACATACTCATAGCGCATGGGAATATAGTTTTCAATGCCCTCTGCATTCAGGTATTCCTTGAAAAAAAGCTCTCGGCTATAGGTGACACGCACTGCATACCAGTGCATTTCTGCATTCTCGTTCACAAAAAAATATGATTGGGGGACACCGGAGTAGCGAAGTACCTCCCGGTCAAGTAATGTAATGCGGTTACTTTAAATAGACTATGTGCATTCATTTTATTTCAAGACCCTCCACCATCTCGGAAGGAAGGCGACGAAATAGTTATATTCAAGCCATCTTGCGATAAGCAGTCATAAACGAAACGTTTATAATAAAAAAAATGTTTTATGACACGCTCCGTTTAATGAACGCAAAGGTAATGTCAAGAAATGAAAGTACAAAATATTCTGATTGATAAAATGATAATCTTTTTTAATGCAGGTATCATCGCACTATATATCAAATAATTACGTTCATTAGGTAAGATACACGCGCACGCGCGTCATTTCTTATTTTTTTTAAAGAAAGAGTGTGTTACATATATAACCATAGGTTCCGGTACCTCACCCTATACATACAGACTACACACACGCTTCACTACTTCACAGGGATACCACAGAATTTCGTAACTATTCAGCAGATGATGCTTTATGATAATTTTTCAGACGCTGATAACACAGATGACACGGATTATTTAATTTCACGTCCTCAGAAGCGTTGCATCAGGTAAGAAAAACATAAAATCTGCGTTATCTGTAATTGTACAGACTCCTTTTTTGTTAATTTTGCAACCGATTTACTAACTTAATATAAAATTATATTTTCAAATTGTAATTATGAGAACAAAAAAACGCCAATTAGCGTGATGCAAATCAAAGGGAGGGATTACCAAGTGCTGTACACCAAAGAGAGCAAAGAGGTGCAAGTGGCCCTCGACCTGCTTTCTATGGTAGAACACAAGTCGTTAACCGTGGAATACAAGGAGCGGAAGGCTTTCCTGACACCCTTCATCCCACTGCTGATAAATCCCCAAAAGGAACACGGACTGAAGGTGTAAGCCCCTTCGCCAAGCTGCTGCATCTACTTGTAAACTTTATGGACGCGGACGGAAGCGGCAATACGCTGAACCCCGATTGCATTGAGGATGAGATATATAAGCTCTTCAATGAGCTATATCCCAAGGAGTAAAACGGACCAAGGAATTCAAATTGTAAAAAAACGGCTGTCCCACTGCGGATGGCCGTTTTTGCTTCCTAAGGAAATAAACGGCATCTTTGCGCCGCCAATAAGGCAAACTTAATACAAGTAGAATGGAAAACATTCCAGTGACCACCTACCGTGGTTTCAGCGCCGTCAGCGGGGAGACAACCTTCACGCAGGACATGGCTGACATAAAAAACGGCAAGCATGCCAAGTTAATCATCAAAATCGCCAGCCTCGTGGCGCAGGGAAAGGTGGAGGAAGCCAACCACGTCAAGAAGCAACTTCCCTTCAGGACCCTCACGGCCAACTACCGGGAAAGAAGGCTCGCACCGAGCATCACCCGCTACAACCCCGTCATCACGCTCGACATCGACGACCTGGAAGAAGGACAGTTGGAGCAGACCCGGACCCTCATCAACGAAGACCCGCACACCCTGGGCAGTTTCCTCTCCCCCAAAAGGCACGGCTACAAGCTGTTCGTCTTCATGCAGACGGAATACACCCGGCGTCTGTATGACCGTCTCCGGCAGGGCGAGGTGACCTACGCCACGCTCGAGGAGATACACCTGAAGCTGTACAGCGCCGCCAAAGAGCACTACGAGGCCCTTCTCGGAGTAGAGGTGGACGGAAGCGGAAAGGACATCTCGCGAGGATACTTCATGTCCTTCGACCCGCATGCCTATATCAATGCCGCACTGCTGGAACAGATTTCCCCGTTGCCGGCACGCATCATCCCGCCTGCGAAGAAGGAGAACAGCCCAAAGAAGACGCCCGTCGAAACGGTACACCCCCTCCCCGCCTCCTCTGCCGCCACGCCGCAGGACGCAAAGCCTTGGGAGAAGCTGATATTCTCCCAAGCCGTGACCGCCGTGAAGCGCACCACCAGGTTCCGGGCAGGCAACCGCGACAACTTCCTCTTCGCCCTGGGCAACAAATGCTACAGCAAGGGCCTGGACGAGCAGACAGCCATCAGACTGGCGAAAAACGAGTTCGGACAAGAGTATCCCGACGTGGAATCTCCCCTGCACAATGCCTACATCTATACCGACAAGACCAGCGAAGCCGCTACAAAGAAGGAAGAGAAAAAGCCCGTCATCAACCAAGTGATGAGCTTTCTGGAAGAGCACTACGGCATCCGCAGGAACCTCATCCTGGACCGCCTCGAATTCATGCCCTATGCCCTGTCGGCAGATGCCGGAAAAGGTTACCGCCCCATGCGCGGAAAGGACTACAACACCATATTCGTAGACCTGCAGATGGCCGGCATCTCCTGCTACCAGAATTTCCTCAGAGCCGTGATAGACTCCAACTACGCCAAGGAGTTCAACCCCTACACCGACTATCTGTACGCGCTTCCCCCCTGGGACGGGACGGACTACATCGCCCAACTTGCCGACACCCTGACGACCGAGAACCGGGAACTGTGCAGGAGGGCTTCAAACGGTGGATAGTGGGCCTGGTGGACTGCGCGCTGAGCGACGAGGACATGAACCAGCTCGTCATCATCCTCTACAGCGAGCAGGGAAAGGGAAAGAGCAGCTGGATTCGGCGCCTGCTGCCGCCCGAGTGGAAAGAGTACTTCTACAACGGCATAATAGACCCGAGCAACAAGGACGATGCCCGCCTGCTCGCCACGCGAATCATCATCAACATGGAGGAGTTCGAAGGCGTGAAGCCCGGCGAGCTGGCAGCATTGAAGCGAATCATCGCGCAGGACAACGTGACGCAGCGCAAGGCCTACGACATCGAAGCCTTCACCCTGCCCCGCCACTGCTCCTTCATCGCGAGCACCAACAACCGGCAGTGCCTGCAGGACATCGGTGGAAACCGGCGTTTCCTCCCCATCACCGTCACCGGCATAGACTACCACACCCCGGTGAACCATCCCGGCATCTACGCCCAGGCGCTCGCCTTGCTGAAAGACGGTTTCAGATACTGGTACGAGGGCGAGGAGATAGAACAGCTGAACAAGCACAACGAACGGCACCGCATGAAAGACCCCGTGGAGGAGAACCTCTTCGTCTTCTTCCGCAAACCGCTGCCCGAGGACCTGCAGGTAAAATGGCTCCCTGCCAGCGTCATACTGACCAAGCTCAGCATATTCGGGAAGGTGCAGGTGAACCCGCACACCCAGCTGGTACTGGTGCAGGCACTGGAAAAGTACGGATTCGGCACACGGACCAACGAGCAGGAGACGACCGAATATGAGGTAGTGGACATCCAGCTATATCAGTAACCGGTATTCGAGGAGAAGAGAGAAGCCCCGTAACATATATTGTTGTGCATGACAACATATATTGTTACGGGGCTTTACATATATTGGCGTTTTCTTTACACGGCTTCCCTATTTCCGGCCGGCATCCTGTCAGGGTTCTCCCAGATACTTCACCAGCACTTTCACTTCCAGCGGAGTGAAGGTGCGCCGGTATTTGTTGTAGCCCACCTTCTCCAGCTCACCCTTCAGCGCCTTGTTGTGGCGTATCCATGCCGCCAGGGTATAGATGGCATTGCTGATGCAGTAAGTCGGGTTGTAGAGCATGGCAAGCTCCTCCTTCGAATAGGCGTGGATGCGGAACGGACGAAGGTCTTCCTCCTCCTCTTCCCTCTTTTCTTTTTCTGTTTTCATTCTTTATGTTATTGGTTGATTATTACACCATAAAGATACTGAATATCAGCGGTATGACCAAGCATATACAGACATAAACGGGCATCGGACGAAGAATTTTTTTTTGAACAGAAAGGAAACGGGAAAGAGACGGCGTAACCCGAAGAAAGCCATGAGCAGAAAAAGCCGGAGGAGTACTTTTGCAGCACCCCTCTTCCCCCTAAAGGAGAAAGAGAAGAGTATTGCAATACGGGACTTTAATTTCTAATTGTTAATTTTTAATTATTTAATTGTTTATGGGAGTACCATTCAAGAAGATTGCGAGGAAAGATCCTCGAAAGGCAGATGCGGTGGCAAAGTTCTACCCGCAGCTGGTGACACTGGGCGACAATGCGACGCTGGACGACATTGCGTATGTGATGAAAGAGAAGAGTTCGCTGACACTGGGAGACATCCAGAGTGTATTGACCAATTTTGTGGAGGCCATGATAACAACCCTCTACAGCGGCCAGTCAGTGAATATCAAGAACTTCGGCGTATTCAGCCTGTCGGCGCGTACGGCAGGCGTACTGGATGTAAAGGAGTGCACCGCCAAGAACATCAAAGCGGTGAAAATCAATTTCCGGCCTTCCAGCACCGTAAGACCGGACATCGCCGCCACGCGTGCCGGCAGAAGATTGACTTCTACGACCTGGAGGCATTGGTGAACAAGGGAGACGGTGAAGGAGGAAGCTCCGGCGGCGGTTCCGGCTCGGGAGACGGAGGCGGTTCGGACGGAGACCAGGCGAAAATCCGTTGGGATAAGTATGACTGATTTTACTACCGATTCGTATGTTCAACTTTTAAAACGTATATAGCATGAAAAAAAGTATCTGGGATAAAATTCTGAAAGTCGTAATTGCAGTAGCCTCTGCCATCTTAGGGGCATTGGGAGCCAATGCGATGAACGTGAACATTTAAGTCGCCGGAAAGAAAGGACGGCAGGAAGAGGAAACCCCGAAAAAGGTTTCCTCTTTCTCTTCCCTCTCTATACAGCGCAGGATACGCCAGTCGCAGCTACGCACCCAATAGCGGAAAGCCATGTTCGGGTGGAAATGCTCCGAGAAGTCCAGCAGACGTTCCAAATCAAACTCCTCGGAGATGACACCGGCACCGCTACGGAATGCATCGTAGGCGTTACAGTCCTGCTCGATATGCGCCGGAACCATCAGCAAAGGCTTGCCCAGATACATCGCCTCGCAGACCGACTCGAAGCCGGCAGTGGTGGCATAGGCCTTGCAGCCTGCCATGTAGCGCAGGAACTTGACGTCATCGAGCTGATGGAAACTCAAGGTGTCGTCCACACGGCACACCTCGGCTTCGTCCTGCTTGTCCCAGAAGAAGTGGAGGGGTATTTCCGGATGGGCACTGTGCCAGTGGAGGATATTCTCGCCAAAACCGGAGTTTACCATGTATCCGTGGAGATAATCCCCTTCCGTACCTTCGCACGACAGCACCTCCCTCCGCAGCAATGGCGGAACCACGCGGACATACGCTTCTTCGTCATCCTCCATCTCGCGGAAGGAAAGGGCGAGCTTTTCGCGGGCACCTATGCACGTGAGGCGGGTGAAAAGGCGGAGCAGCCACAGATGGAAGCCGTTCTTACCGGGAAACTCGAAATCGCGGTGCAGGAACAGGTACTGGTGCCCGACGCTTATTTGAGGAACGGAAGGACGGAAGAAGAGATAGGTCATCCCCGTGAGCAGTTCGTAGAAGTTGATGACCAGTTCGGCACCACTCTCCTCGATGCGGCGGTGTATATAGTGCATGCTTTTCAGATAGACGGGCAGACGGGTGAGATTATAGGCCACACTACGCGCAAGACTTGCCCGCTTGTTGGCAGGCGTAGGCAGGAAATTGGGACTGAGAAAACGTTTCACCGGAGCTTGGATGCTGCGGTTGAAGAAACCGGGCAGACAGCGCGAATTGCTTTTGCCCACCAACACTTCCACTACCTCGTGACCGTTGCGGCGCAGCAGCTCTTCCATTGTTATGGCTTGGGTCAGATGCCCGCGGCCTTCTCCTTGAACGATAAAAAGGACTTTCATTGGGACGACTTGATGATTTACAAATTAATGTTGAAACACATGCAGCACATGACGTTGCATTTAGTTGATGCAAATATCGCACCTCCGTGTTACGGCAGAATGTGAAGAATGTGACAATTCGGTTATAAATGACAAAAGTCACACCGGCATCGCGCAGACATGACTTCAAGAGAATTTATGGAATAAATACGTAAAAAGGATAATTCGGTCGGCATATGATGCCGGAATATCAGACAAATTCCTCGACCATATACATATCACTGACAAAGTCGTCAACAATCTGTTCCAGGTTTTCGCAGGCTTCGTCAGGCGTTTCACCGTAGGCGCTGCACAACACATTATTCATAAAATAAGCGTAAAAACCACCGCCGGCTGCCGCCTCTACGGTATAGTCATTTCTGTTCAGTTTCATATTCGGGCCTCCTTCTTTTTTTACGCTGCAAAAATGAGGGAAAGTTGTTACGAGGAGATGTGAAGGAGGTTACAATAGTATGTAGATTGGTTGGCTTTGATGCAGTAGAAAATAAATGGATTGAATATTAGGAGTTTTCATTTATTCAGTTTACCTTTGATTAAAAATAAAAGCAATGGGTAAAATTAAACCATATAAAGAGCAGGACTCTCCCAAACAAACGGCACAAGAACCGATGATGGCAACTTATCATCAATCAGCCATACCGATGGACGACTTTATCAACAGTATTCCCCGAGATGCTTTGGCTGAAGCCCTTCTATTTGCCTTAGAAGAGAATAAAGCAGGACACTGTATATCAAACTCCCAAATAGAGAGTATGATAAATGAACGCATGGGATGGAAATAGTCTGGTCTAAGTTGGCTTATGAGCACTTTTTAGAGATACTTATTTATGTAGAGAATAATTTTGGCATGTTGACGGCACAGAAAACACGTCAAAAGATACAAGACAAAGTAAATCTTTAAGCAAAACATCCGTATATAGGAATTATAGACAGTGATTTTTCTACTCTATTTAACAACATTACTGTCCGTCATTTAAAACTTTCCCCTAACGTGATATATTATTTGATTGATGAGAATAGGATTGTCATTGCAGCAATGCTTCATTCAAAACAATCTCCGGAAACTGTACGTAAAACAATCTCAGAATTTCTGAAGCAATATAAATAGCTGTTCATCAATTCATGATGAGAGATAACTCTATAAATTTAAAACCGAGAGGACGTATCAAGATATACAATCACCCCGATACGCGGATTGACACAGATAAAAGTTTCTGATTATCAGAACTCCTAAAATCATCTGTGTTAATCCGCGTAATCCGGGGTGGGTATTATTAATAGGAACGTGCGAAAATCACGCGGCAGGCAGAAGGCTTGCCGGTAACCATACACTTGCCCGGTTCCTTGTCACCCGGAACAAATGAATCGAAAGGAATACAACGGATGGTTGCTTTGGTCTCTTCCTTGATTTTCTCTTCGGTTTCGGTAGTCCCGTCCCAATGAGCCAGAATGAAGCCGCCTTCTTCAATCTTTTCCTTGAATTCCTCGTAGCTGTCCACGCTGGTGATGCGGCTGTTACGGTAATCGAGCGCTTTCTTGTAGACATTTGCCTGAATGTCCTCGAGCAAATCCTTCACGTACTCTTCGATACCCTCGCAGGAACGCGTCTCCTTCTCCAGTGTATCGCGACGCATGATTTCCATTGTATTGTTCTCCAGGTCGCGGCCACCCATCACCAGACGAACGGGAACACCCTTCACCTCATAGTCGGCAAACTTGAAGCCCGGACGTTTGTTGTCGGCATTGTCGTACTTCACGGAAATGCCCATCGATTTCAGCTTGGCAACAATGCCTGCCACTTTCTCGTCAATCTTAGCCAGCATCTCCGCATTCTTGTAGATAGGTACGATGACTACTTGTATCGGAGCCAGGTGCGGAGGAAGTACCAGACCGTTGTCATCGGAATGCGTCATGATAAGCGCTCCCATCAGACGGGTGGAAACACCCCAGGAGGTAGCCCAAACATACTCCAGCTTGTTCTCCTTATTGACGAACTGTACATCGAACGCCTTGGCGAAGTTCTGTCCCAAGAAGTGGGAAGTACCGCTCTGCAAAGCCTTTCCGTCCTGCATCATCGCTTCGATGGTGTAGGTGTTGAGGGCACCGGCAAAACGCTCGTTGCAGACTTCACGCCCTTTACCACGGGCACCGCCATGTATTTTTCGGCAAACTCGGCATATACATTCAGCATCTTTACCGCTTCTTCTTCGGCTTCCTCGCGAGTGGCATGTGCCGTGTGTCCTTCCTGCCAGAGGAATTCGGCGGTACGGAGGAACAGACGGGTACGCATTTCCCAACGGAACACGTTTGCCCACTGGTTGCACAAGATAGGCAGGTCGCGGTATGAATTGATCCAGTTCTTGTAGGTGTTCCAGATGATGGTTTCGGAAGTGGGGCGGATAATCAGCTCTTCTTCCAGTTTTGCAGCAGGGTCCACCACCACACCGCCGCCATTCGGATCGTTCTTCAAACGATAGTGCGTCACGACGGCACACTCTTTGGCAAAGCCTTCCACATGTTCCGCTTCACGGCTGAGGAATGATTTCGGAATAAGCAAGGGAAAATAAGCGTTGACGTGTCCCGTTTCCTTGAACATATCGTCCAACTGACGTTGCATCTTCTCCCAGATAGCGTATCCGTAGGGCTTGATCACCATACAGCCGCGTACTGCCGATTGTTCTGCCAAATCGGCTTTTACCACCAACTCGTTGTACCACTGAGAATAGTTCTCACTACGTTTGGTAAGGTCTTTCAATTCTACTGCCATTCTATTTCGTTTTTTAAAGTTTTTCCTACGTTTAAAATGGCTTGACCCGAACATTTTCCTTGATATTTAAAAAAAGGCAGCCGCTGTGATGCAACTGCCTAACTCTAAATGGAGGAGCGGCAAGCGAGACTCGAACTCGTGACCCTCAGCTTGGGAAGCTGATGCTCTACCAACTGAGCTACTGCCGCATAAACATTTCCAAGGTCATGCCTTAAAAACGGTGGCAAAGTTAATAAATTCCTTCCTAAAAAAACAAACGTTTCGTCAAATATTTCCTATTTTTGCTCGGGAAAACAAAGATATTCTTTCAAAATACAGACTAAATACCAATGAAACGAATCATACTCATCACCGGAGGAGCACGTTCCGGCAAAAGCACCTATGCGGAAAAGCTGGCACTCGAGCTCTCTCCACTCCCGTTTATCTTGCCACAGCACGCATTTGGGACGAAGAATTCCACCAGAGGGTAATCCGGCATCAGGAACGCCGGGGACCGGAATGGACAAACATCGAAGAGCAGAAAGAACTCAGCCGCCACCGGCTGGAGGGACGGATCGTCCTGATAGACTGCATCACCTTATGGTGTACCAACTTTTTCTTCGACCTGCATTCAGATACCGACCGGGCACTTGCCGCAGTAAAGGCAGAGTTCGACTGCTTCACGGCACAAGACGCAACCTTCATCTTTGTAACCAATGAAATAGGTATGGGAGGAACTTCCGAGAACGAACTGCAACGAAAGTTCACGGACATGCAAGGCTGGATGAACCAATATGTAGCCGCCCGTGCCGACGAAGTGATACTGATGGTATCCGGCATCCCACTTACCGTAAAAAACACTCATTCATAAAACAACAAACAACTAAAATTCAACAGACTGATGAAAACATTTCATATCACCCGCCCGGACGAGTCAATCCGTCCTGCATTGATTGACAAAATCAACAACCTGACCAAACCCAAAGGCTCATTGGGCATTTTAGAAGAACTGGCACTCCAAATCGGACTCATACAACAGACATTATCCCCCGCCTTGAAACATCCGCAAAACATTATCTTCGCCGCCGACCACGGCATTGTAGAAGAAGGTGTCAGTCTCTCTCCGAAGGAAATCACCTGGCAGCAAATCAGTAACTTCCTTCATGGAGGGGCAGGTGTCAACTTCCTCTGCCGGCAGCACGGCTTTACCCTGAAAATAGTAGATGCAGGAGTAGACTACGACCTCCCCTACAAGAAAGGCATCATCAATATGAAAGTACGTAAAAGCACCCGGAGTTATCTGCACGAGGCAGCCATGACGGAGGAGGAAATGGAGATGTGCCTGGAACGGGGTGCCGAGGTGGTGCACCAATGCCATGAAGAAGGCAGCAATGTCCTCAGTTTCGGTGAAATGGGTATCGGAAACACCTCTTCATCCTCCTTGTGGATGACCTGCTTTACCGGTATTCCTCTGGAACAATGTGTCGGCGCAGGCAGCGGACTCGACAGCGCGGGCATCCGCCACAAATACGAAGTGTTGAAGCAGTCTATGGAGAACTACAAGGGCGACGGCTCTCCCCGGGACATCATCCGCTACTTTGGCGGACTGGAAATGGTAATGGCCATAGGCGCCATGCTGCAAGCTGCCGAGCTGAGGATGATTATCCTTGTTGACGGATTCATCATGACCAACTGCCTGCTTGCCGCCGCCAGGCTCTACCCGGAAGTGACGGATTACGCCATCTTCGGACACTGCGGAGACGAGTCGGGCCACAAACTGGTGCTCGACGCCCTGCATGCCCGTCCGCTGCTGAATCTGGGGCTGCGTTTGGGAGAAGGAACAGGGGCCATCTGTGCATATCCCATTGTCGACTCGGCCGTGCGGATGCTCAATGAAATGGATAACTTTGCACATGCCTCCATCACTAAATACTTTTAACATGAACAATGTCTTGGCTGCATTCATAATGCTCACCCGACTGCCCTTCTGGAAAATCAAGGAAGTGCCGGCAGAGTGTTTCAAGCATGTGGTTCCTATTGGCCGCTCGTAGGCTGGCTGACGGGAGGCGTGATGGCGGCAGTGCTGTGGCTTGCCGGACAGATTATGCCGGTGTCATTGGCATGGATTCTTGCCCTCATCGCACGCCTGCTTGTCACCGGTTGCCTGCATGAAGACGGACTGGCGGACTTTTTCGACGGTTTCGGTGGCGGCACCACCCGGGAACGGACTCTTGCCATCATGAAGGACTCCCACATCGGAAGCTACGGTGTCATCGGATTGATATGCTATTTCCTGCTGTTGCTCCAACTTCATCACCTGCCACTGGGACTTCTCTGCATCCTTGTGCTCTGCGGTGACTGCTGGTCCAAGTTCTGTGCCTCCCAGATTGTCAACTATCTGCCCTATGCCCGGAAAGAGGAAGACAGCAAAAGCAAAACCGTCTACAACCGCATGAGCCGGCACGAGTTACTGGCCGGATTTCTTTGCGGCCTGCTTCCTTTCGTACTGCTGCTGCCTATAAAACTGTGGATTGCCACCCTCTTCCCACTGCTCACCTTCTTCCTGCTCTACCGATTGATGAAGCGACGCCTGCAAGGATATACGGGGGACTGCTGCGGGGCCACTTTCCTGCTATGCGAACTGTCCTTCTACTTGGGAAGCCTTATCCTAATTATAAATTAAAACCAAAAATTAAAGATGGAAGTAATACTCATTCGACACACTTCGGTAGATGTCCCTCCGGGGATGTGCTACGGTCAGACCGATGTTCCCCTGAAACCCACGTTTGAAACGGAAGCCGCCGTAACAGCAGAAAACCTGAAGACATACCTTCCGTTCGATCACGTCTACACCAGCCCCCTGACCCGCTGCGTGCGCCTCGCCACCTATTGCGGCTATCCCGATGCAGAACGGGACAAACGGATTATGGAAATCAATTTTGGCGACTGGGAGATGAAGCCGTTCGAGCAGAATGAGGACCCACGCTGCAGGAATGGTATGCCGACTACATGAACGTGGCAGCTACCGGTGGAGAATCTTTTACCATGCAATACCGGCGTGTCGGCCAGTTTTTGGACGAGTTGAGGAAGAAGCCTATACACGCGTTGCCATCTTCGCACACGGAGGCGTATTAATCTGCGCACAACTCTATGCCGGAATCCTTAAAGCCGAAGAAGCCTTCGACGCATTGACGCCCTACGGCGGCATCGTCCGCATCAATCTCGACAAGGAATAGTGAACGAAATAGTAGGGCCTTCCTCCGCTTCGGTTTGCACCTTGTAGATACCTCCAAAATAATGAATAAAATGGGCATTGATTTCATGGCGAATCAAGCTCGTTTTATTCTCAAAATGTACCTTTGCAAACGGGGCGTTGACCACGTCGAAATAAAGAAGCGGTTTACTCCGGTCGCGTCTGATGCGGATAATCGCCTCATAACGAGAAGTGTCATTCTCTGACGGAGTCAGCAGGCTGACAAGCAATGTATCGAACCACCTCCGGTCCGTCCTCGCAAACTGTTCCTTGAGGTCGGTCTGCAGGCTGACAGACACAGTGCTCTCCTCACGGCCGTTCACTTTATCCAGCACCTCACTGCACAACTGAATAATGTCACACTCCTCGTCCTCATACTGAATCTTGCCGGACTCCAAGCGGGACAACTCCAGAATGCTGTTGACATAATTCAGCAGACTTTCCGCATTGGTCTGAATCATCTGCCCGTATTCCCTCTTAGTCTCCTTATCCAGCTCCTCCTTTCCGGTCAGCAATTCGGCAAAGCCCACCACCACATTCAGTGGGGTACGTATATCATGGCTGATTTCCGATTTCAGACGTTCCTTCGCGATGTTGTCCGTCTCTGCCTGCAAAGCGGCTTCAGCCGTCTTCTTCTCTATGACAGCAATCTTTCCGGAGACATAGCGAGTATACAAGTAGAAAAGCAGCATCAGCAGCAGGCAGACACCCAGGAATATAAATCCTATACGGTAATTCATGTCCTGAATCTTCTGCTTCTCCAACAACAGCTCGTCAATGTGGTAAATCTCCTTTACCTGCTTCAACTGGTTGGCCGAGAAGGCATTGTTCAGCGAATCCTGCTTGCGTATGAGGTAGCGCCGGGTCTCGATGGCCCCGTCAATGTCCCCCTTGTCATATTGCGTACTCGCCTTGTAGTTTATCAAAGTGGCAAAGGTGGAGACGTAGTTGTTCAGTACCGTAGGGGTCACCTCGTCTATCAATGCGATGCTTTTGTCATACTCATCGGTCTTGGCATAATATTGAAGCTGTATCAACTGGACATTCAGCCAGAAGACGGGATCTACATGCGGCTCAAGCAGTTTCTTTACTTTCTCGATATGCTCGTGCGCCACTGTAAAGTTCTTCTGGTTCATGTAGTGCAGGATATACTTCACTTCGCAGTCAATCTCGAAATTGCTCCAGTTCTTCCGTGTCTCGGGTTCTTTGGAAATGACCGCCTGCAACGTCGTGTCCATTTCATGCAAATAGGGTAGCTTCAGGCTGTCTTTACCGCCATTGCCGTATACCTGGGCAATACGCGACAGTATATCCACCTTCAGGCTGGCCTTTGTCTGGGGAGAGAAATTCCGGTAAGCCTCCAAGAAAGAGTCCAGTGCCTCATTCGGGCGGCTGGACACTCCGTAGGCACATCCCAAGCTGTTATACGCCGCTATCATTCCATTATTGCTATGGCGGAGTTTTGATTCCTCCAACGTCTCCTTAGCCACATACACCGCTTTCTCTATCTGTCTCTTGGAAGCCAGGGCGCGGCTGATGGCAGCCTTCTGCTCCAGATAATAATCGTAAGTGCCTACCTGGGAGACAAAATCCTTCAGCACATCCACCAATACGACAGACTGTCCGGGTCGTGTTTCTTGTCATAACATGCCGCCAGATAGTAAGCGCCCATATTCTCATAGAAAGCGTTCTTCTGCCGCCGCGCCTCCTCGTACAGACGGGTGGAAAAAGTCATGTTATAGGGAGCATACTGGTGCTTGTAGGCCATGTCACGGAGATACGTCAGCCGGACAAGGGTGGCCGGCAGGGCATCGGCAACCTTCAGGATGCTGTCCTGATACCGGGCAGCCCCTGTGTCTTCTGCCAGCAGCGGACAGATATATCCGCAAAACAAAACGTGGATGAGAATCAGTATTCGTTTCATTGCGCCGTTCCTCCGTGTAATGCGGGATTATACTTCAAAGGATGCGTAAAACAGAAACGCGCGCCACGGGTATACCCACTGTCCACCCACAGCTTGCCGTTCATATATTTCACAATCAGTTGGCAGATGGAAAGGCCCAGTCCGCTTCCCTGCACAAAATCATTCAGCTTTTCAAAGCGTTCAAAAATCAAGTGCTGCTTCTCCGGTGGAATGCCGCATCCGGTATCCGTCACGGAGAAAAGTGCCGTACCGGCATCAGCCATCTTCAGTTCCAGCACGATGGAGCCTTGTTCCGTAAACTTGGCGGCATTCACCAGCAGGTTTATCAAGACTTGGCGGAGGCGCGCATCGTCCGTATCCAGCATCAGGACGGACAAATCCGTGTCAAAACGCATTTCAACCTCCAGCTTGCGCGAGGCCATCACGGTCTCCACGACCTCATTACACAACTTCACGGCATCATGCGTGCGGATGTTGAAGGTTATATTGTCATTCTCGAAATCCGAGAAATCCAGAATGTCATTGATAAGTTTCAGCAACTGAAAGGAATTCACCTTGATAATTTCGGAGAACTCCCGGCGCGATTCGTCATCGAACGACTCGTCCTCATCCGTCAGTACCGCCGAGAATCCGACAATGGCATTCAGCGGCGTACGTACTCATGGCTCATGTTCGAAAGAAACATATTCTTCCGTTGTATGGCTTGCACCGCTTTCTCCTTCATCGCCTCCTGCCGCATTTGGGAATGCTTCAAACGGAATATCTTCTTCCAGCCCAGCACCAGGAGGAATATCAGAAACAGTACGGACACAATGATGCCTGCCAGATAGAAACGCATGGATACAATGCGGTCGCGTTCGTTCTGGTAGGCCAGTTGGTCGGCCTGGAAACGGGTACAGAGCCGGTCTATCTCCTTGGGATAGTTCTTCTCGAACGAAGTCTTGATATACGAAAAGACCTTGTCGTACTGTCCGTAGGCTTCTTCCTTGTTTCCCATCTTCACCAGTAAATCCGCTTTTTCGAGCAGAGCTTCCTTGTAGATGTTATGGTTTATCCGGGCATATTCGGTTTGAAGGAAATCATTGTAGGCGGTCAAGGCTGCCTCATGCTCTCCGGTGGCCACCAGATAACGGGCATCTATAATCAGAAGGTATTGCCGTATCTCCGGAATCAGTTGCGTTTCAAGCTGGCCTATCTGCACCAGACAATGGCTGGCAGCTTTCAAGTCACCCTTGAATAATTGGCAGGAAGCATTGGAGATGTGACGCATGGCCAGCTCCAGCGGAGAAAGCCGGTCTTCCGGATAGAGGTTCAGACGTGCAAGATAACGCGAGGCACCGTTTACATTCCGTATGCGCAGGTTATAATCTATCAGTTCCACCAGGAGCATGCGGATATGCACATCCTCCCCGTCCATCCCATCCAGCAGTCTCAAGGACTCTTCATAAGCGGCACCGGCTTCCCGGAGCCTGCCGGTATAGCTGTACACCTCTCCCATGGTCATCAGGCGCAAGGCATTGCCGAAGGGTAGGTAAGCGCGCGGGCTTTGGAGTACATCTGGTCGCTCTGGGCAATAGCCATACGGATTTCTCCACGGAAAAGGGAGGATTTTATAAGTATTCTTTCCAGTTCGAAATAGGTGTAATAGCGCTGGGATTCATCCAATTGGGACAAAAGGCCGTCGGCATTCAGCGAGTCACACTCCTCCCGGGTCAGATAGTCGAAACCGAGGCTGTTGTGAAAAGTGGAGATGACCTCATGGACTATACTTTCCTTTTCTTTAGTCCAAGAATCCGCTTTATCTGTTGTCGATGCAATTATTGTGCTCCCGAACCAAATAAAGAAAAGGAATATATATAGTTGCTTTATCCTCATTTATAAGACTTTGTCTGCTTTAAAAGTTACATTTTTAATGCAACGCGGTCTTGCAAAGATATTATATCTTTTTGGAACGGACAAAGAATCAGTTAAAATAACAACATTTTAAAAACAAAAGGAAGCCAAGGTCGATGTCACTATTACGGCAACCACCATCCACCACTCCACACGCCGGTTGATGCGGACAGCCACACGCATATCTTCCGTCTTCAGAGGCCGTTCATTAGAACCGATATAAGGTTCCATACCTCCTCGCCGAAATAGTTGTGCGGACCTCCGAAACGGCAGTCCAGAATACCGGCAAGGGCGGCTTCCGGATAACCGGAATTGGGACTGGCATGCTGGCTGCCATATCTGCCCACAAAAGCAAACAAGGAAAGACGACCGGAAACCAGCACCATCAGAAAGGCTGTCAGACGGGCGGGAATGTAATTGGCAGCGTCGTCCAGACGGGCGGCGAAACAGCCGAACCGACGATAGCGCTCGTTCTTGTAGCCGACCATGGAATCCAGCGTGTTCACCATCTTATAGGCAAGCATGCCCGGAACTCCCAACAGCAGATACCAGAACAAGGGGGCAACTACCCCGTCACTCAAATTCTCTGCCAAAGTCTCCAATGCCGCGGTTCTCACCTCCTGCGCCGAGAGTGCAGACGTATCACGCCCTACGATACGTGCCACTTGCATCCTCCCTTCCTCCAAGGAACGGTCCACCGCCTTGAACACCATACGCACTTCACGGACCAGTGTAGTACCTGCCAGGCAATAGAATATCAGCAATATCTGCACCGTCAGAAGCATGCCCGGAGAAAAGAGTGCCGCCAAGCGGAGCAACAAAAGCGTAATGACATATACCCCCAAGACAAGAGACACCGTCACAAACGCACCTTTCAGGAAACACGAATCGCCCCGGTTCAACCGGTGCTCACAGAAAGAAATGGCTTTGCCGAAAGCCACAACCGGATGGGGCAGCCACGCCGGGTCGCCCAGCCAATGGTCGAGCAGCCAGGCAGTGAGAAGCGGCAGGTTCAAGTTGAAGGCGACACCCAAAAGTATAAGTACATCTTCTTCCATCGGTTATTCCTCCTCAAGCCATTGTCCTATTGCTTTTACAAGCCTGTCATTCTCCTCCCGGCTCTGGGCGGCTATACGGAAGAAGCGCTCATTCAGTCCGTCGAAGTTGGAGGCGTCCCGAATCAAGATACCATGCTCCCCTGCCAGATAGTCTTTCAAAGCGGAAGCTCTACCCATACGGAGGCACACCAGCATGAAATGGGTTTCGGTGGCCCATACCTCCAGTCCTCCCAATGCCTCGAGCGCACTGCGCAGGCGGGCAGCCTCTTGCAAGTAAGACGCCACATCCAGCGGATTGGGAACATCATGTTCCAGCAGATGGAGCCCTGCCTCAATGGCAAGCTGGTTGACCGACCAGGGCATACGGTTAGTACGCAGACGGTGCAGCAGGTGGGGGGCGCCGGTGACATATCCCAGTCGCAGACCGGGAACGGCATAACGCTTGGTCATGGAGTGCAGCAGCAAGACGTTGGGAAACTCCGCAGCCTCGGCAGCAGAGAAAAGCGGACGCAAGGTGAAAAACTCGTAGGACTGGTCGATGACGAAACATACCTGCGGATTATGACTGATAAGTGTTGCCAGATATTCCTTCTCCACAACCGTTCCGGTAGGGTTATTGGGATTGCACAGCCACAGCATGCGCACCTCTTCCGGCAAGCGATACCCCTCGCTCTCCGCAGGAAGCCGATAGAGGGAAGTGACCCGATGGCCGTGCATGCGGCAGGCATCGGCATATTCACTGAAAGTGGGCTGCACAATGGCGGTGTTTGTCCCGCGGAAAGTCTGTGCGGTAAGATAGATGGCTTCGGTAGCTCCGTTCGTCACGCACACTGCTTCGGCAGGAAGACGGTGGCAGCGGGCAAGGCAGGCCTCAAGCGTGTAAGGCTCCGGTTCGGGATAGTTGCCGATGCCGTCAATCCGGGCACACAGATGCGCCTTCAAGGCAGAGAGGTCTACCCTGCTGTAAACGTTCGAGCTGAAGTTTGCCGTAATGGGACGGCTGTATTTATAGGAATCGTCTCCGTGTCCTTCAATCATGGTTCTTTGTCAATATTTGGTAGATAAGCGGCAGGTTGACGTGGCGGCGCACGTGCTCGGCAAGCCTATCGTATTGTTCTTCTTTGAATGTATGGTAATCGAAAGCGCTGGCATTCCCGGACAGTTTGTCTGCAAAAGGCGCAAGCAGGAAATCTATGAATTCCGGATTGTCGAGAATGCCATGAATATAGGTCCCCATGCAGGTGGAGTCCACGTAGTAACCGTCGGTAGAGCCGTTCTCCAGAAGATTCAGAGGAGAATCGGGAGTACCTTCCACAGGGGTGGTCACTCCCATATGGATTTCATAGCCCTGCATTAATGGAGAATGGAGAGTGGAAAATGGAGAATGGGGACTGCACAGACCGAACTTCACCTGACGGGTCACCTTCTCTCCCGACATGCGGGTACTGATGGGCAACAGTCCCAGTCCGGGCAGGCGGTCAATGTCTCCCTCCACATGCTCAGGGTCGAGCACCTCCTGCCCCATCATCTGATAGCCGCCGCAGATACCCATCACGGTGGCACCTTCACGGTGGGCACGGGTGATGGCAGCCGCCACACCGTTACGGCGCAATTCGTAAAGGTCATCAAGCGTGCTCTTGGAGCCGGGCAGCAGGATGACGTCGGCCTTTGCCAGCTCATCCACATTGTTGGTATAGAAGAGATGTACGCGCGGGTCACGTTCCAGGACATTAAAATCCGTGAAGTTACTGAGGTGGCGCAGCAGAATGACGGCGATGTTCACCTTTCCCTTCTCGGCACGGACAGACTTTGCGGCAAGCGCCACGGAGTCTTCTTCTTCAATGTAGATATCACGGTAGTAAGGCACCACCGACAACGGGAATGCCGCAAAGCTCCTCCAGCATCGTAATGCCCGACTCGAAGAGACGTATATCCCCCCGGAACTTGTTGATAAGAATTCCTTTAATGCGTTCCCGCTCATGGGGACGAAGCAACATCAGCGAACCATAGACACTGGCAAACACACCGCCACGGTCAATGTCGCCCACAAGAATTACATCGGCTCCGGCATGCAGGGCCATCGGCAGATTGACAAGGTCGGTATCCCGCAGATTGATTTCGGAGATGCTTCCCGCGCCTTCCAGCACAACGGGATTATAGCGAGCGGCAAGGCGGTCGTAGGCAGCACAAACCTCCCGGCGCAGCTCGTCGCGTCCTTCCTTGCGGAAATAATCATAAGCATTGCGGTTGCCGATAGGACGCCCGTTGAGGACAACCTGCGAGGTATGGTCCGACTGTGGTTTCAGCAGTAGCGGATTCATGTCCGTGTGGCAAGGCACTCCGGCGGCTTCTGCTTGCACAGCCTGGGCACGGCCTATCTCCAGCCCTTCGGGAGTGGCAAATGAATTGAGCGCCATATTTTGTGCCTTGAACGGTGCGGCTGATAGCGTCCTGCTTGAAGATGCGGCAGAAGGCGGCAGCAATGATGCTCTTTCCCACATCACTGCCCGTCCCGGCAAACATAATCGGATGAAGTTTCTCCATAAATTCCATTTTAGCGAATGCAAAGATAGTGCAAATCCGAATATCTCTCCCATTCATAAGCCATATCTTCGGAAACTATTCGTTATATTTGTAACGTTCTATTCAAAAAGATGACTACTGAACAATTCCCACCTCCTCTTGTTTAGAGAAACAAGAACCCCTAAACCGAACGAACTTATGAATAATCTATTATGCCGGAGATTCTTTCCGGCTGCTGCCTGCGTGCTGCTTGCCATCGGTGGAGTGGCCGCACAAACCTCCCTTCCCCTTAGCTTCGGTGATGCCCTGAGGCAGATGCAAAACGGCAACCGCAGCCTGAAAATAGCCGACAAGGGAATTGAAGCCGCCCGTGCGGAACGTGACAAACTGAATGCCCTCTGGTACCCCTCCCTGCAAGGTGCCGGTACGTTCGTGCATCTTTCCGAAAAGATAGAGGTAAAACAGCCCCTTTCCCAGTTCACCGACCCGGCAAAGGACTTTGTGCACAACATCGTGCCGGACGACCAATTCATCAGCAGCATACTCGACCAGATAGGCTCCCATACCCTTGCCTTTCCACTGGCTCCACGCAACCTGACTTCCGTCGGCCTGACCGCCGAATGGGTCGTATTCTCCGGCGGCAAGCGCATCCGGGCCTCGAAGATAGGCAACACCATGATAGACATCGCCCGCGAAAACCGGGGACAGACCGATGCCACGCAACGCACCCTGCTGGCAGAAAGCTACTTCGGGCTGAAACTTGCGCAAGAGGTAGTACGCGTGCGGCAGGAGACTTACAACAGCCTACAACGCCATTACCAGAATGCCCTTAAACTGGAAGCTGCCGGCATGATAGACAAGGCAGGCCGGCTCTTTACCCAAGTGAATATGGATGAAGCTGCCCGTTCACTGGAGGCTGCCCGGAAGGAGGCCTCCGTCGTGCAAAGTGCCCTGCGCACCCTGCTCAACCTGCAAGACACATGCAGCATCCATCCTACTTCGGAGCTTTTCATCAACGACCAACTGCCCGCCAAAGAGGAGTTCCTGCAAGCCATGCGGGTGGAGAACTACACCGTGAACCAACTGCAACTGCAGTCACAGATTGCCCGCCAGCAGCTCCGCATCGACCAGAGCGGCTACCTGCCGGACATCGCCGTATTCGGCAAGCAGACCCTCTATGCCCACGGCATACAAAGCAATCTTGTCCCCCGCACCATCGTAGGTGTGGGCTTCACCTGGAACCTGTTCGACGGACTGCGCGTGAGAAGCGCATCCGCCAGTCGAAGATAGCCCAGCAGACCCTTGCCCTGGGACAAGAAAAAGCCAAAGAAGACCTGAGCGTAGGCATCGACAAGCTATACACCCAACTGCAAAAGGCACAAGACAACGTACGCGCCCTGAATACCACCATCGAGCTGAGCGAAGAGCTGGTGCGAATCCGCAAGAAATCCTTTGCCGAAGGCATGGCAACCAGTACCGAGGTCGTAGATGCGGAAACGATGCTGGCAACCGTCCGCGTGGCGCGTCTGGCAGCCTACTACGAATATGATGTGGCACTGATGAACCTGCTGGCTATCTGCGGAACGCCGGAACGGTTCGAGAAATATTTCGAGACAACTTATTAAAACCTACCCTTTATGAAAATCAATAATAAAAGCATCAGCATTGCATTCGTCATTATCCTGGCCGCAACGGTCATCATTTCGCTTGCCGGCATATTACTCATGAGCCGGCAGCCCCTGGTCCTGCAAGGACAAGTGGAAGCAACGGAAATACGTATCAGCGGGAAGCTGCCCGGACGTGTGGACTCCTTCCTCGTACAAGAGGGCGACTGGGTGAAGGCAGGCGATACGCTTGTCGTCATCAACAGCCCCACCATCGAAGCCAAATACCGCCAGGTGAATGCCCTGGAGCAGGTGGCCCAGGAGCAGAACAAGAAGATAGACGCCGGTACCCGCCGCCAGATTGTGGCCACCGCCCGGCAACTCTGGAACAAGACGCAGAGCGACCTTGCCCTCGCCAAGACTACTTACCAGCGCATTGTAACGCTTTATAAGGACAGTGTCGTCACCTCCCAGCGGCGTGACGAGGTGGAAGCCATGTACAAAGCCGCCCAAGCCGCCGAACGTGCCGCCTACGAGCAATACCAGATGGCCGTGGACGGAGCGCAGAGCGAGGACCGTGCCTCGGCCCGCAGCTGGTGGAAGCGGCGCGAAGCACCGTCGATGAAGTCTCCTCCCTCCTCGTCGACTCCCGTCTCACCGCTCCCGAAGACGGCCAGATAGCCACCATCTTCCAAAACGCGGAGAGCTGGTGGCCCCCGGCACTCCCATCATGAGCCTTGTCGTGATGGACGATGCACACGTGTACTGAACATACGCGAGGACCTGATGCCGCAGTTCAAGATGGGAGGCACTTTCCGTGCCGATGTCCCCGCCATCGACGGCAAGGACATTGAATTCCGCATCTATTACATCAGTCCGCTGGGCAGCTTCGCCACCTGGAAATCCACCAAACAGACGGGCAGCTATGACATGCAGACGTTCGAGATACACGCACGTCCCACACAGCAGGTAGAGGGATTAAGACCGGGGATGTCCGTACTCTTAAAAATGAAGAATGAAAAATGAAAGATAAAGAATTTGGCTGCGCAATGAAAGCGCTTCGCATGGTTATCCGTCGCGAATGGCACCGCATGACTCCCGCCGTCTATACCTCGGCGTCTGCGTCGTGCTACCCTTGCTCTGTCTGTTCTTCATGGCCACCATCTTTGGAAACGGACAGATGGAGAACATTCCCGTGGGTATCGTCGACCTGGACAACACTGCCACTTCGCGCAATATCTCCCGGCGCATCTCTGCCGCCCCCACCTTCCGTGTGACGGAGCACTTCACCGACGAAGCCGACGCCCGCCGGGCATTGCAACAGAAGGACATATACGGCTACCTCGTCATCCCGCCCCGCTTCGAACAGAAGGCGGTGACGGGAACTGGCGCAACGCTCACCTATTATTACCACTATGCCCTTCTTTCGGTAGGCAGCGAGCTGATGGCGGCGTTCGAGAATACGCTTGCCCCCGTGGCGCTCTCGCCCATCGTGATGCAGGCCGAAGCTCTGGGAGTCAGCGGAGAACAGATACAGACCTTTCTGCTCCCCGTAGAAGCCAGTACCATCCCCTCTACAATCCGGACATGGACTACTCCATCTACTGAGCCAGCCTTTCTTTTTCGTACTGTTCCAGATACTCATCCTGCTCACCACCGTCTACTCCATAGGCAGCGAACTGAAATTCGGCAGCGCCGGCGAATGGCTGGAGATGGCACGAGGCAATATCCTCACTGCCGTAGCAGGGAAACTGCTGCCCTATACCCTCATCTTCTCGTCCATCGGTATCCTGGCAAACTATGTACTGTTCGGCCCGCTACATATCCCCTTCGCTGGCAGTCTGTGGCTGATGAATGCAGTGACCGTGCTCTTCATCATCGCTACCCAGGCATTGGCGGTCTTTATCTATTCTGTCTTTCCCAAGATTGCCTATATCATCAGTGTAGTATCCATGGTGGGGTCGTTGGGGCTACGCTGTCCGGAGTCACGTTTCCCGTTACAGCCATGTATGCGCCGTGCATGCGGCCTCCTACCTCTTCCCCGTGCGGCACTTCACGGAGCGGCACAAGCCATGATTTACTTCGATGCAGGGTTTGCCTACTTCTGGC
>ENA-OQLB01000289-OQLB01000289.1-human-gut-metagenome-genome-assembly--contig:-NODE-289-length-29940-cov-2.116090_pt1 | contig 29940 bp, 50 predicted proteins | sample MGYA00242656_ERZ504813 | MGnify/ENA primary metagenome ERZ504813 (study PRJEB26092, sample SAMD00036388) | human gut metagenome | host: Homo sapiens | study: EMG produced TPA metagenomics assembly of... | reverse complement strand
AATGGAAAGAGAAGGTCTGGTGACAGAAGGACAGGAAGTAGAGATCAGTGAACGAAGTGCCGTTACCGGCCAATATACATATCTGGTCGAACCATCCATGCTATGTCAGGAATCTACCGTACCAGACAGCGGATCAGAGCAAGAAAAGGAAAGATCAAGAAGATTGAACAGACGGACAGGGGATTTATCTGCTTGTGGAGATTGACGAGTAAAGGGAAGAAGAAACAAAAGACCTGTCGTTGACACAGAAGAAAAAAGCACATATAATCTATAATAGCGGGAATAATAAAAGACACAATAAAAAGAAGGGAAACGGATAGATGATAGAAAACAATGATGAGGCAAAAAGAAGTAAGATATGGACAGTCGTTACGTCTGTTACATCTGTCCTGATTATAATCGTAGCAATATTTCTTCTGATGAAGATGTTTACGGGGAATCCGTTAGAAGGTTTCTGGACGGATGAGGACGGTAATATGAATCTGAAGATCAGTCGTGATGGTCAGATGACGGTAACAATTCCGGCATCGGGAGAAGGAAAAGATACAGAAGTTCCGATGACATATACGATGAACAAAGAATCCAAGACGATTTCTATACAGCAGGACGATGCACAGATTCAGAAAATTGCAGAAAAGTCGGATGGACAGTATACAACAGAGACTTTAAAAAATGCAGTACAATCCATAGGAACGACATTTGAATATAGTATTGATGACGGAACGCTGACATTGACAGAGCGTGAATATGGAGAACAGATGATGTTCAATAAGAATTAAAAATGACAGCCCCTCTATATGTATGGTATAGAGGGGCATTTGTTGCTATAAGGATAAATGCGGATACGCAAGAAGAAAAAAAGAAGTTTATATATCATAAAAACGGAGGGAAAAGGATGGAAGACTACAGAAATAAAACGAAAAAAAGTACAGATCGGTAATGTGTGTATCGGCGGCGGGGAGCGGATTGCGATCCAGTCTATGACGAACACGAAAACAGAAGACGTGGAAGCCTGTGTGGCGCAGATCTTAAAGCTTGAAAAAGCGGGATGCGATATTATCCGGGTTGCGGTTCCGACGATGGAGGCAGCAGAGAGTATCCGCAAGATCAAAGAACAGATACATATTCCGCTGGTGGCAGATATTCACTTTGATTATCGTCTTGCAATTGCCGCAATTGAGAACGGGCAGATAAGATCCGTATCAATCCTGGGAATATCGGGGATGAAAAAAGAGTCCGTGCAGTGGTAGAAAAAGCAAAAGAATATAATATTCCGATCCGTGTCGGAGTGAACAGTGGTTCACTGGAGAAGCATCTGGTAGAAAAATACCGTGGTGTTACGGCAGAAGGCCTGGTAGAAAGTGCACTGGACAAAGTACATATGATCGAAGAAATGGGATATGACAATCTGGTGGTCAGTATCAAGTCATCGGACGTTATGATGTGCGTGAAAGCGCATGAGCTCCTGGCACCGGTATGCCCGTATCCGTTACATGTCGGCATTACAGAATCAGGAACCCTGCTGGCAGGTAATATCAAATCTTCCATCGGACTGGGGTTGATCTTAAGTCAGGGGATCGGTGATACGATCCGTGTATCGCTGACCGGAGATCCGGTAGAAGAGATCAATCCGCAAAACTGATCTTAAAGACTCTGGGGCTTCGGAAAGGCGGGATCGAAGTGGTATCCTGCCCAACCTGCGGAAGAACCAAGATCGATCTGATCGGACTTGCAAATAAAGTCGAAGAAATGGTGGCCGATATTCCGCTGGATATCAAGGTGGCCGTTATGGGCTGCGTAGTCAACGGACCAGGAGAAGCAAAGGAAGCAGATATCGGAATTGCCGGCGGAATCGGAGAAGGTCTTCTGATCAAGAAAGGTGAGGTCGTGAAGAAAGTAAAGGAAGACGAATTATTGGAGACATTGAGACAGGAGTTGTTACACTGGAATGAGTAAGCCGTTTTTTGAGGTATTTCCGACATTAAAAGTAAAGATGATATTCAGATGATGTTTCATGGCGTAGAGGTGACGAAAGTTTCCACAAATTCTACGAGAGACTTTATCCGTGTCAGCATTTACAGCAGACATCTGATCCAGAAAAAGGATATATATGAAGTGGAGCGTATGCTGAAGCAGCAGTTATTTGCCAGAAGCCATATCCAGGTGACCAGTGCGGGAGCAGTATGACCTATCGGAACAGTATACACCGGAGAATCTGATGAATGAATACTACGACAGTTTTCTGCTGGAACTGGATCAGAAGAGCGTTGTAGAGCGGAACATGCTCCAGAACGCCAGTTATGAATTTGAAAATGGTAATATTCTCTGTCTGACGCTGACGGATACGATTGTTGCACAAGGGAAAAAGGACTCCCTGTCGGAGTATCTGACGGGTGTATTTGCAGAGCGTTTTCAACGGCCGGTGGAGATACGGGTTCTGTATGAAAAGGCAAAAGACAGTAAGTTGAAATATAACGAAGCAAAAATTAGAACAGGAAGTAGAGGCAATTCGTGAACAGTCTGAGGCTGTCAAGCAAAGAAAGCACAGGAACAGAAAGAAGAGAAAAAAAGAGGAAAAAAAGCGCGTCAAAAAGCACTTCCGGTGGAGAAAACAGTAATAAAATCAGCGCTAAGAGTTCCAAATCATTTGGAAAAGGCAGCTATTCGTTTGTACGTAAGGCTACGGATGATCCGAACCTGATTTACGGACGAGACTTTGACGATGAGACGATCGAACTGCAGAATGTGTTAGGCGAGATGGGTGAGATTACAATCCGTGGAAAAGTCATCAGTATGGAGACCAGAGAGATCCGTAATGAGAAATCGATCATTATGTTTGCAGTTACAGATTTTACGGATTCTATTATGGTGAAAATGTTTGTGCGGAACGATCAGCTTGCGGATATTTTGGGAGATATTAAGACAGGTGCATTCTTGAAGTTAAAAGGAGTAACAACGGTAGACCGTTTGATTCGGAACTGAATATCCAGTCGGTAGTCGGAATCAAGAAGATCAGTGATTTTACAGAGTCAAGAGTGGATACTGCACCAGAGAAACGAGTGGAACTTCACTGCCATACCAAGATGAGCGATATGGATGCGGTAACAGACGTCACAACGCTTCTAAAGCAGGCGCATGACTGGGGACATCCGGCGATGGCGGTCACGGATCATGGTGTAGTTCAGGCATTCACGGATGCAAATCATTATATTGAGTCACTGGGTAAGGACGATCCGTTCAAAGTTATCTATGGTGTGGAAGGATATCTGGTAGATGATCTGACTGATGTAGCGGTAAATGAAAAAGGGCAGTCGCTGGATGACATCTATGTAGTTTTCGATCTGGAGACAACCGGATTCAGTCCAATCAAGGATAGGATCATCGAGATCGGTGCGGTAAAGGTAGAACATGGCGTGATCACAGACAAATTCAGTACATTTGTCAATCCGAAAGTACCGATCCCGTTCCAGATCACACAGCTTACCAGCATTACTGACCAGATGGTTATGGGGGCGCCGGATATTGAGACGGTTCTTCCACAATTTCTGGAGTTCATAGGAGATGCGGCACTGGTCGCACACAATGCCTCTTTTGATGTAAGTTTTATTGAACAAAACTGCAGATATCAGGATATCCAGCCGGATTTCACATCGGTGGATACGGTGTCGATGGCGCGTATCCTTCTGCCGACGTTGTCAAAGTATAAGCTGAATGTGGTGGCAAATGCACTCCATATTTCACTGGAGAACCACCACCGGGCGGTCGATGACGCCGGAGCAACTGCTGAGATATTTGTAAAATTTGTGGAAATGTTAAAGGACAGAGGCATTTATGATCTGGCGAAGCTAAACCAGTTTGGAGAGAACAATGCTGATGCTGTCCGGAAACTTCCGTCATACCATGTGATTATTCTGGCACTGAATGAAGTGGGACGTGTGAATCTGTATACCCTGATCTCAATGTCCCATCTGAAATACTATGCAAGAAGACCAAGAATTCCAAAGAGCGAACTGTCGAAATACAGAGAAGGACTTCTGGTGGGAAGTGCCTGTGAGGCGGGAGAACTTTATCAGCGATTCTGAATGAAAAGTCGGAAGAACGAATCGCAAAGATCGTAAACTTCTATGATTATCTGGAGATTCAGCCGCTTGGCAATAACCAGTTCATGATCGAGAGCCCGAAGATTACGAAGGTACAGAACGAGGAAGACTTAAAAGAGATCAACCGGAAGATCGTGGCACTTGGCGAACGGTTCAATAAGCCGGTTGTCGGAACATGTGATGTACATTTCATGAATCCGGAGGATGAGGTATACAGAAGGATCATCATGGCAGGGAAGGGATTCGGTGATGCGGACAGTCAGCCGCCACTGTATCTTAGGACGACTGATGAGATGCTGGAGGAATTCGAATACCTGGGATCCGCAAAGGCAAGAGAGATTGTCATTGAGAACCCGGTGAAGATCGCCGGAATGGTGGAGAAGATCACACCGGTGCGTCCGGACAAGTGTCCGCCGGTCATCCCGGATTCGGATAAGATGCTGCGTGACATCTGTTATAACAAGGCGCATTCAATGTACGGGGAAGATTTGCCGGAGATTGTTACCGAGCGTCTGGAACGAGAATTGAATTCTATCATATCAAATGGATTTGCCGTTATGTACATTATTGCACAGAAACTGGTATGGAAGTCGGTGGAGGACGGATATCTGGTAGGATCCCGTGGTTCCGTAGGATCTTCCTTCGTGGCGACCATGGCTGGGATTACAGAGGTTAACCCGTTAAGTCCTCATTATTATTGTAAAAAATGTCACTACAGCGACTTTGAGTCAGAAGAAGTCAGAAAGTTTGCCGGAGGCTGCGGATGGGATATGCCAGACCGGATCTGTCCGGTGTGTGGAGAAAAGCTTACAAAAGACGGTTTCGACATCCCGTTTGAGACATTCCTTGGATTTAAGGGAAATAAAGAACCGGATATCGACTTGAACTTCTCGGGAGATTATCAGAGTAATGCACACAAATATACGGAAGTCATCTTCGGCGCAGGTCAGACGTTTCGTGCCGGAACGGTTGGTACACTGGCGGATAAGACAGCGTTTGGGTATGTAAAGAATTATTACGAAGAACACGGACAGGGAAAGAGAAAATGTGAGATTGACCGTATCGTACAGGGCTGTACGGGAATCCGGCGAAGTACCGGACAGCATCCAGGCGGTATCATCGTACTTCCGCTTGGTGAAGAGATCAACTCCTTACGCCGGTACAGCATCCGGCGAATGATATGACGACCGATATCGTTACCACACATTTCGATTACCATCGATCGACCACAACCTGTTAAAGCTTGATATTCTCGGACATGATGATCCGACCATGATCAAGACGCTGGAGGAATACATCAGCTCTCCGGCGATGGACAATGAATACAATGAGACGGATAATCGTTTTGATGCAACCAAGATTCCGTTGGATGATCAGGGGTGATTTCGTTATTCCATGATACATCGGCACTTGGGATCAAACCAGATGATATCGGCGGATGCCCGGTCGGATGTCTGGGAATCCCGGAATTTGGAACAGACTTTGTTATCCAGATGGTCGTGGATACGAAGCCGAATACAATCTCGGATCTGATCCGTATCTCCGGGCTGTCACATGGAACAGACGTATGGCTGAATAATGCCCAGGAACTGATCCGGAGCGGTAAGGCAACGATTTCTACTGCAATCTGTACCCGAGATGATATCATGACGTATCTGATCAACAAGGGAATGGACAGCGAGGAATCCTTTACTATTATGGAACGTGTCCGTAAAGGAACGGTTGCCAAAGGAAAATGTAAGGAATGGCCGGAATTCAAAAAAGACATGGCTGAGCATAATGTACCGGACTGGTATGTCTGGTCGTGTGAGCAGATCAAGTACATGTTCCCGAAGGCGCATGCGGCGGCGTATGTCATGATGGCATACCGTATCGCATATTGTAAGATCAACTATCCGCTTGCATATTACGGGGCATATTTCGGAATCCGTGCAGATGCATTCTCTTATGAGATCATGTGTCAGGGGAAGGAAAAGCTTCAGTACTATATCGATGATTACAATCGTCGTTCTGCGACACTCAGCAAAAAAGAACAGGATACGATGAAAGATATGAAGATCGTTCAGGAGATGTATGCAAGAGGATTCGAATTTGAGCCGCTTGACATCTACAAAGCACAGGCAACGAAGTTCCTGATCGTAAATGGCAAACTGATGCCGCCGCTTTCCAGTATTGACGGTATGGGAGAGAAGGCTGCCGAGGCAGTTGCAGAAGCCTCAAAAGATGGGACCTATCTGTCGCTGGATGATTTCAGACAGAGAACAAAAGCAAGTAAGACCGTTATTGACACGATGGTTGATCTTGGAATTCTTGCGGATCTTCCGGCATCGAACCAGCTGTCATTGTTTGATTTTTAGGAGAGAGATAACAGATGGGAAGAATAAAACAGTCACAGATCACATACTGGTGTCACGAGATCATCCGTTCACAGGCAGAAGCAGGCGGATGTTATATCGATGCGACCATGGGAAAGGGGAATGATACCTTGTTCCTGTGTGAGCTTGCCGGAGAAAATGGAAAGGTACTTGCATTTGATATTCAACAGGAAGCACTGGATGCGACGCGAGAATTACTAAGGACACACGGAAAAGAGCAGCAGGCGGAACTGATCCTGGACGGGCATGAGCATATGGACCGGTATGCAATGGAAGAGAGTACAGATGTGATCTGTTTTAATTTCGGATATCTTCCGGGCGGGGATCATAAGCTTGCAACTACATACCAGACCAGCATAGAGGCAATCGGAAAAGGTCTCGGCATACTGAAACACGGTGGTATGATGAGCCTGTGTATTTATAGTGGCGGAGATACCGGATTCGAAGAAAAAGAGAAGATTCTCGAATACATAAAAGGACTTCCGGGAAGAGAGTATACCGTGATCGTCAATGAATACTATAACCGGAAGAACTGTCCGCCGATGCCGGTATTTATATTTAAAGAGTAACCCGGAAGCAAAAGAAACGAAGACAGAAAAATTTGGAATTTGACAAATCAATGCTTTAACTCATGAAAGTATTATGTTATACTATTACAAGGTGGCGTAAACGGAATGCCGCTTACACGAAAGGATGGAAAAGAAGTATGTCAGAAAAAGTAATTATGCTTGGGAACGAGGCAATCGCCAGAGGTGCATATGAGGCCGGAGTAAAGGTATCGGCAGCATATCCTGGTACGCCTAGTACAGAGATCAGTGAGAACCTGGTCAAATATAAAGATAGTTTATACTGCGAATGGTCACCGAATGAAAAAGTTGCAACAGAAGTAGCGATCGGTGCATCCGTATCAGGAGTACGTGCTATGTCCTGTATGAAGCATGTGGGATTTAACGTGGCAGCGGATCCTACATATACCGTATCTTACATGGGAGTCAACGGAGGACTTGTCATTGTTGTTGCAGATGATCCGGGACTTTACAGTTCTCAGAACGAGCAGGATACAAGAATGGTGCTCGCGCGGCACAGCTCCCGGTGATCGAACCATCAGACAGTGCAGAGGCAAAAGAATTTATTAAGATCGCATTTGATTTGAGTGAACAGTTTGACCGTCCGTTTGTATACCGTACGACAACAAGACTTGCACATTCACAGGGACTTGTAGAATTAAACGAACGCAAAGAGATCGAAGATAAACCATATGAGAAGAATATCCGCAAGAATGTTATGATGCCGGGAAATGCGAAACTCCGTCATGTAGAGATCGAAAAACGGAATCAGGAACTGGCAGAGGCAGCAAATACGCTTCCGATCAACAGAGTTGAGATGAACGATACAAAGATCGGTGTGATCACAAGTGGAATTCCTTATCAGTATGTAAAAGAAGCACTTCCGGAAGCATCTGTGTTAAAACTTGGACTGGTGAATCCGCTTCCGAGAAAGCTGATCGAGGACTTTGCTTCGAAAGTAGATACATTATACGTTATAGAAGAACTGGATCCTGTCATTGAGACACAGGTGAAATCTTGGGGAATTAAGGCAATTGGTAAAGAAATCTTTACGGTACAGGGAGAGTACAGTGCGAATATGATCCGTCAGGCAATCCTGAAAGAGGAATTGGACATCAGCAAACCTGCAGAGGCACCTGGAAGACCACCGATCTTATGTCCGGGATGTCCACACAGAGGTGTGTACTATGTGCTGAATAAGTTAAAGATACATGCAGCAGGTGATATTGGATGTTATACACTGGGAGCAGTTGCACCACTTAGTGTCGTGGATACAACAATCTGTATGGGAGCCAGTATCTCAAGTCTTCATGGTATGGAAAAAGCCAAAGGAAAAGAATATATCAAGAACTGGGTCGCTGTGATCGGGGATTCTACATTCTTACATACCGGTGTCAATTCGCTTATGAATATGATGTATAACAAAGCAACGGGAACAGTTATTATTTTAGATAACTCTACAACAGGTATGACCGGTCATCAGGATCATGCGGCAACCGGAAAGACACTTCAGGGAGATCCGACATACGCAATCGATATTCCTGCTTTGTGCCGCGCGATCGGAGTGAAGAATGTTGTGGAAGTCAATGCAAGAGATATCCAGGCAGTAGAGAAAGTGGTGAAAGAAGAAATCGCAAAAGATGAAGTATCTGTGATTATAACAAAGACACCTTGCGTTCTTTTGGATAAGTCGAAGAAACCGTCATATCAGACACACACAGACAAATGTAAAAAATGTGGTATGTGTATGAAACCGGGATGTCCGGCTATGACAAAGAATGCAGACGGAACCATTTCTATCGATGATACAATGTGTACAGGTTGCGGACTTTGTGCAAGCCTGTGTAAATTTGACGCAATTGAGTTAGTAAAGGAAGGTGACAGATAATGGCAGCAAAGAATATTATGATCGTCGGAGTCGGCGGACAGGGAACACTGCTTACAAGCAGAATCTTAGGAGCCTTGCCATTGCCGGCGGCTATGATGTAAAGCTTTCCGAAGTACATGGAATGGCTCAGCGTGGCGGAAGTGTTGTAACATTTGTAAGATATGGGGAGAAAGTGGCAGAACCGATCGTAGAAGAGGGGCAGGCGGATGTGATCATCGCATTCGAACGTCTGGAAGCACTCAGATATGCAACATTTTCTGAAAAAGGATGGTGCACTGATCATCAATGACTGGAGAATCGATCCGATGCCGGTCGTGATCGGGGCAGCACAGTATCCGGAAAATATTATTGAGACACTCGGAGAAGAACACAAAGTCTATACAGTAAATGCAACAGAAGAAGCAAAGAAGATCGGTAATCCGAGAGTGTTCAACCTGATCGTGCTTGGTGTAGCGGCTCAGCATATGGATTTTACAAAAGAACAGTGGTACGAAGTGATTGAAAAGACAGTTCCTCCAAAAACCATTGAGATTAATAAAAAAGCATTTGACGTTGGCTATCATTTATAAGGAGGTACGGAACAGGTTATGGCAAGAGTAGCACTGAAAGATTGGAAAGAACAGATCAGAGATCCGAAGATTGAGTGTATGAGCAGAGATGAGATGACTGCACTGCAGAGCGATCGTCTGGTAAAACAGGTGAAAAATGTATACGAAAATGTAGAATTTTATCGTAAGAAAATGGATGAAATAGGAGTAGAACCAGGGGATATCAAAGGGATTGAGGATATTGGTAAGCTTCCGTTTACGACGAAAGAGGACTTAAGAGCAAATTATCCGTTTGGCCTTCTGGCTGTTCCAAAAGATAAGATTGTCAGGGTTCAGGGAACATCGGGAACAACCGGAAAACTTACCCTTGCTTCTTATACACAGAAAGACATAGATGTATGGGGCGAGTGTGTGGCCAGAGGTCTTACGATGGCAGGACTTACAGCAGAAGACCGCATTCATATCTGTTATGGATATGGATTGTTCACAGGAGGCATGGGGCTGGATTTCGGAGCAAGAAAGCTTGGAGCAATGGCTATCCCGATGTCAGCAGGTAATACGAAGAGACAGCTGATGTGTATGGAAGACTTTGGCGCAACTGCATTTGCATGTACACCATCTTATGCGCTGTATCTTGCAGAGGCCGCCAATGAGGCCGGAATCGTAGACAAACTCCAGTTGAAGGTTGGAATCAACGGGGCAGAGCCATGGACAGAAGAGATGCGTCTGAAGATCGAAGAACTCCTGGATGTAAACTGCTTTGATATCTATGGCCTGTGCGAGGTTACAGGACCAGGTGTAGCTTTAGAGTGTATCCATCATAATGGTATGCATGTATATGAAGACTATTTTTATCCGGAAGTATTGAACCCAGCTGATAACAGCCATTGCGCAGACGGAGAGATCGGAGAACTGGTATTCACAACACTTGCCAAAGAAGGTATGCCGTTACTTCGTTACAGAACCAAAGACCTTACAAGTATTGATCATTCTACCTGTGAATGTGGACGAACACTCCCGAGAATTTCAAAATTCAAAGGACGTACCGATGATATGAAGGTTATCCGCGGAGTCAATGTATTCCCTACACAGGTTGAGACTGCACTGCTTTCTGTCGGTGGAGGAGTTGCACCGCATTATCTGATGATCGTTGACCGTGAGAATAATCTGGATGTGCTGACCGTTATGGTAGAAGTGGATGAAAAATATTTCTCAGATGAGATTCGTAAACTGGATGAGTTAAAGAATAAAGTTGCGGCAGTCTTAAAACAGGCACTCGGTGTTGCAGTAAGAGTGAAACTCGTAGAGCCAAAGACCATCGAAAGAAGTGAGGGTAAGGCAAAACGTGTCATTGATAACAGAGGTTTATAAACAGGAGGAAATAACATGGGCGTAAGTAATACCGTACAACAGTTATCGGTTTTTTTGGAAAACAGAGAAGGACGTCTGGAAGAAGTATTAGATGTACTCGCAAAAAGCAATGTGAATATCGTAGCACTGAGTCTTGCGGATACATCTGATTATGGAATGCTGCGTATGATCGTATCAGATCCGCATAAGGGACGCATGGCATTAAAGGAAGTAGGGATTACTTCGATGCTGACAGATGTAGTAGCACTTCGTGTACCACATGCAACCGGTTCATTGAGCAAAGCAATGCATCAGATCGTGGACGGTGAAGTAAACATTGAATATATGTACGCTTTTGCAAATGGAGATGATGCGGCAGCAGTATTAAAGAGTGATGATCCGGCAAGAGTAATCGATATTCTGAAAGGAAGCGGTTTTGATGTGTACAGTGCAGATGAAGCGTATCGTGCAAACCAATAGACAGGAAAGAGGAACAGTATGGGTGTAGATAAGAGTGATGTTTTAAAGAAAATGAGGGAAGCAGAAGCCATCTATGTATTGATGTCTGATTGTACCAGAATGCCTTTCGTAGTGTGCGATCCGGAGACTTATGATGATCAGGTGCTGATTTTCTTCTCCGAAGAAGAAGCCATGAAGGGCGGACAGGAATTCCTGAAAGAGGGAAATCCTCTGAAGATATTTAATATTGAAAATAAATACATGCTTTCATTTTACAGCAGTTTATTCCCGGCCGGAGTGAATGGGATGTGGGTAGGAAAAGATACAGAAGAAGAGATCAAGCTTCAACTTACAGAACTGGTCAGAAGACCGGAGCAGAAACCGGGAGAGGAACCGATCGAGAATCCGAGTTTCCAGATTACAGCTATGTACTTCATGCAGGAAGCACGTAAGCAGAAAGAAATGAAGATTACAGAAGATATGAAGGATCTTCAGGAAGAATTGATGGCGCACTATCAGGATGCAACCTTCATTACCGCGGTCACGGAAGAGAAGAAAATGCCGGTGTTGAATAAGAATGACGGACAGGTATTATTGCCGGTATTTACCGATGTTCAGGAGTTCCTGAAGTTCCAGAACAACCATTCGGATACAAGATATTCTATGGGAGTGCTGGAAGCGGTAAAAGTTCCGGAAGCAATGGGTGATGAAATGACAGGTGTAGTGGTGAATCCATTTGGTGTGGATCTGCAACTGAATATTGCAAGACCACAGAATCAGAATTAGTCTTACAGGTACGAAAAAGCCGGATAACATTTGTTATCCGGCTTTTTTCGTAATCTCTCGCATTAAGTCATGTATTTCTTTTAAATATTCAAATCTGAAATAGCTATATTTTAATATATAAAAAGTACATCAAAAACTTAGATTCGTTATGATTAGAGCGGTGTTACATTAACAGCCTGTGGTCCTTTGGCGCCGTCTGTAACTTCGTATTCCACTTCCTGACCTTCTTCAAGCGTCTTGAATCCATCCATGTTCAGTCCTGAATAATGAACGAATACATCATGACCTTCAGCGTCAGAAATGAAACCGTAACCTTTTTGGTTGTTAAACCATTTTACAGTACCTTTCATGATCATACCTCCATAAAATATTATTAAATCGCATATTTATATAGGAAAACTATAAAATACACTATTGTCAGATTAGCATATATTGATAAATACGTCAATGGATATATGAAATGTTTTTGTGTTTTTGTACAAAAAATCAATCTACTTGACGAATGAACGTCAAACGTGTAAAGTAATATTGTTCAAACTAACAAAGGATTAAAAGGTTGGAAAAACTATGATTACATTGACAGGAAAAAAGATATCGGAAGGGATTGCGATCGGAAGACTTTCCTTTTATAAGCGTGATACAAAAGAAATCCGCAGGATCTATGTCAAAGATGTAGAAAAAGAAGTGATGCGTTTTCAAAAAGCCAGACAGAAGGCATTGCAGGAATTACGCGATCTGTATGATCTGGCAGCGAAGGATGTCGGAGAAGCGAATGCGGCAATCTTTGAGATGCAGCAGATGATCCTGGAAGACCAGGAGATCATCCGTCAGATTACAAGTATTATTGTTGAGCATAAGCTGAAATGCAGAATATGCGGTAAAAAATGCGGTTGAAAATATTTTGGCAAGCGCTTCAAAGAGTAATAAGAATTATGTGCAGGGGCATGAGGCAGATGTAAAGGATGTATCGACAAGAGTACTCCGGATTCTTGCAAGGACATGGAAAGATAAGATGCTGACGGATGAGCCGTTTATTCTTGCTGCGGGAGAACTTTATCCAAGTGAGACTGTAAAGTTTGATAAGAGCAAAATTCTTGGATTTGTGACCAGATATGGAACTATCAATTCCCATACGGCTGTGCTTGCAAGAACCAAAGGAATACCATCGGTGATCGGACTGGGAGAATCCCTGAAAAAGAATACGAAGGCAAGACGATCATCATCGATGGTTTTGAGGGAAAAGTATATATTGAGCCGGATTATACGACGATTTCCAAGATGAAGCAGAAGCAGGATGAGAATCATACCCAGGTACAGAATCTGGAACGTCTGAAGGGAAAAGAGAATATTACACAGAGTGGACAGAAGATTGACGTCTGTGCAAATATCGGAACCAGGAAGATATAGAAAATGTACTGAGAAGTGATGCCGGAGGAATCGGATTATTCCGCAGCGAATTCCTGTATATCGAAAATGGGACAAAGCTGCCGACAGAAGAACAGCAGTTCCAGGTATACCGTCTGGCAGCAGAGGCAATGGGCACCAAAAAGGTCGTAATCCGTACCGCAGATCTGGGAGGCGAAAAGCAGGCAGAATGTCTAGAGCTCGGAGAAGATAGAAATCCGGAGATCGGCTATAGGGGAATCCGTGTATCGCTGGATAAAGATGAGATATTTAAGACACAGCTCCGTGCAATTTTACGTGCATCTGCATATGGAAATATGTCGGTCATGTTTCCGATGATCACGGATGTGGAAGAAGTAAAACAGGCGAAACTGATTCTGGAAAAGATAAAGAATGAACTGAAAGACGAGAAGATTCCGTTCAATGAAGAGATTAAGATCGGTGTTATGATCGAGACGCCTGCAGCGGTTATGATCAGTGGAGAGCTGGCAAGAGAAGCAGATTTCTTCAGTATCGGAACGAATGACCTGACACAGCTGACACTCGGAATGGACAGAACAAACAGCAGACTGGAGCGCTTTTATAATACACATCATCCGGCGCTTCTTAAGATGATCCGTATTATTGCCAATAATATCCACCTGGAAGGAAAGAAAATCGCATTATGCGGTGATCTGGCGGCTGATCTTAGTCTGACTGAGAAGTTTATCCAGATGGGGATCGATGAGTTGTCTGTAGCACCGAACCAGGTACTTGCTTTGAGAAAAAAAATAAGGGAAATACAGTAAGTTATAGTTAATATCTTGTTGTTGAGAGTATAAGGAGGAAAAGAGTAACATGGTGGAAAAATTATTTAAGCTCCGTGAGAACGGGACGGATGTCAGGACCGAGGTTATGGCAGGTATCACCACGTTCATGACCATGGCGTACATCCTTGCGGTCAATCCGAGTATCCTGTCTGCGACAGGGATGGATTCCGGTGCGATCTTTACATCCACAGCACTGGCGGCAATGATCGGTACGTTTCTGATGGCATTCTTTGCCAATTATCCGTTTGCACTGGCGCCGGGAATGGGATTGAATGCGTACTTTGCATATACCGTTGTTCTCGGAATGGGGTATAAGTGGGAAGTTGCACTGACAGCGTCTTTGTAGAAGGTATCGTATTTATCGTACTTTCGCTTACAAATATCCGTGAGGCAATCTTCAATGCAATCCCGAAAAATCTGAAGTCTGCAGTCAGTGTCGGCATCGGATTGTTTATCGCATTTATCGGACTTCAGAATGCAAATATCGTAGTGGGAGGTTCTACGCTTTTGGAGTTATTCTCAATTGATGGGTACAACAGTGCAAAAGGTGTGGAAGCATCCATGAATAACGTGGGAATCACGGTTCTTCTTGCATTGATCGGTGTGGGAATTACAGGAATTCTGGTAATTAAGAATGTAAAGGGAAATATTTTATGGGGAATCCTGCTCACATGGATTTTAGGAATTATCTGCCAGATGGCAGGTATCTATGTGCCGGATCCGGAGATTGGATTCTACAGTCTGCTTCCGGACTTTAGCAGTGGATTTTCAATCCCTAGTATCATGCCGGTATTTGGTAAACTTGATTTTAGCGGAGTATTTTCCCTGAATTTCATCGTCGTTATCTTTGCATTTTTATTTGTTGATATGTTTGATACGATCGGAACATTGATCGGTGTATCTACCAAGGCAGGTATGTTAGATGAAGAAGGACATCTTCCGAATATCAAAGGGGCACTGATGGCTGATGCGGTTGCAACAACCGTCGGAGCAGTTCTTGGAACAACAACGACTACCACGTTTGTGGAAAGTGCATCAGGTGTATCTGAAGGAGGAAGAACCGGGCTGACTTCCGCAACAACAGCCATTTTATTCGGGTTGTCGTTGTTCCTGTCACCAATCTTCCTTGCAATTCCATCGTTTGCAACAGCACCGGCTTTGATCGTAGTGGGATTCTATATGTTGACAAATGTGACGCACATTGATTTTGATAATTTTCAGAAGCACTGCCATGCTACATCTGTATCCTGGCTATGCCATTTTTCTACAGCATCTCAGAAGGTATCTCTATGGGAGTGATTTCTTACGTGATCCTGAATCTGATGACTGGAAAGGCAAAAGAAAAGAAAATCAGCGCATTAATGTATGTACTTGCGGTATTATTCATATTGAAATATATCTTTCTGTAAAATATAATAGAAAGTGGAGAACGAAAAGAGATCGGTGTTTCCGGTCTTTTTTCTGACTTATAAAAGTATCCGAAAGATACATGAAGGAGAACAAACGTATGAATTACTTACGATGGAACATATTACAAAGGCTTATACAGACCGTGTTCTTCTGAATGATGTTGCATTCAGTATCAATGAAAATGAGAAGATCGGTGTGATCGGAATCAATGGGATGGGAAAGTCTACGCTGTTAAAAGTGACTGCAGGAATCGAACCATATGATGAAGGGAAGATCAGTATGGGAAAGCAGGTGAAGATCTGCTATCTTCCGCAGACACCGGAATTCGAAGAGGGAACAACAGTTCTTCGCGCAGCAATTGCAGATAATGTAAATGAACTGAACCAGTGGACGATCGAGGCAGATGCAAGATCTATGCTGAATCAGCTGGGGTTCTATGATTATGATGAAAAAGTAGAGCATATGTCCGGCGGACAGAAGAAGAGGATTGCACTGGTCAATGCACTGCTGACACCGGCTGACATACTGATCTTAGATGAGCCGACGAACCACCTGGACAATGCAATGTCAGAGTGGCTGGAGGAATATCTGATCGGCTTTAGAGGGGCAATACTGATGGTTACGCATGACCGTTACTTCCTGGATCGTGTGGCAACAAGAATCGTGGAAGTGGATCAGGGAAAGCTATACAGTTATCCGGGAAATTATTCCGAATTTGTTAAATTGAAAGCAGAGCGTCAGGATATGGCACTGGCTACGGAACGGAAGAGGAAGAGCCTTCTCCGCACCGAACTTGAATGGCTGGGAAGAGGTGCAAGAGCCAGAAGCACGAAGCAGAAAGCACATATTGACCGGATCAAAGCGATGCAGGAGATCAAGGATATTCAGGAAGAAAAGAGAGTGGTACTGGATTCCGTAGCATCCCGTATGGGAAATAAGACGATCGAGCTGGAGAATATCAGCAAATCTTATGGTAACAGAAAGCTGATCAGTGATTACAGCTATATATTCCTGAAAAATGACCGCATTGGAATTATCGGTCCGAACGGCTGTGGCAAGACAACACTTCTTAAGATCATCAATGGGATCGTGAGGCCAGACAGTGGAACAATAGAAATCGGGCAGACCATCCGGATTGGATATTTCTCGCAGGAGAACGAATATATGGATGCGTCCATGAAAGTGATCGACTATGTGAAAGAAGTGGGGGAATATGTCACTACATCTGACGGAAAGATCACGGCATCACAGATGCTGGAGCGTTTTTTATTTGACGGAGCCATGCAGTGGTCGAAAATCGAGAAGCTTTCCGGAGGAGAAAAGCGGAGATTGTATCTGATGCGTGTGCTGATGAGTGCGCCGAATGTGCTGATCCTGGATGAGCCGACGAATGATCTGGATATCCAGACACTGACCATTCTGGAGGATTATCTGGATCACTTTGACGGAATTATCATAACAGTATCTCATGACCGGTATTTCCTTGATCGTATCGTGAACCGTACCTTTCTTTTGAAGGAGATGGGAAAATTCGCCAGTTTGAGGGAGGATATTCTGATTATCTGATTCGGAAAGAACTGGAAGTCTGGATACGGAGATGTCACTGAAAGGACATGCTGCCGCAACAGAAGGACAATCAAAGAAAGGGGAAAACTCTTCCAAAGAATACATGGAAACAGAGAAAATCGAAATTAAGTTCACATATAAAGAGCAAGCGGGAGTTTGGAGACCATCGACGATGATATTGCAAAGCTTGAAGAAAAGCTCGAGACGCTGGATGCACAGATTGCAGCTAATGCGACTAATTCAGTGAAATTACGGGAACTCATGGATAAAAAAGAAGAGGCAGGGAATGAACTGGATGAAAAGATGGAACGTTGGGTATATCTGAATGATCTGAATGAAAAGATTCAGAATGCAGACATAACAAAAGAATAGACAAGGAGGATATGATATGAGTTGGACAAGAGACAGACTGAAAACAAATGGTAGGATTGCATTTAAAAAGAATTACTGGTCATGTGTCGCTGTAGCCGTGATCATGGGAATTATCACAGGATTAAGTGGTGTGAATGGAGGAAGAGCCGGAGGCAGTGCTTCGCAGACAGTTTGTATGGAACAGATGGATTTGGATATCCGTTTGCCGGATTGGCGATTACAATGACAGCAATTATAGTGACTCTCATAATTCTGGCACTGGAGATATTTGTGGGAAGTCTTCTGGAAGTAGGCGGAAAAAGGTTCTTTGTTCTCAATAAGACAGAGAATCCAACAGTCGGAACCATATTTGATGCATTCCGTTCCGGAAATTATGTGAATGTTGTGCTGGCGATGTTCCTGAAAAATCTGTTTACATCTTTGTGGACGCTGCTTTTCGTTATTCCGGGAATTGTAAAACATTATGAATATCTGATGATCTTACATTCTTGCAGAGAATCCGGGAATGGACAGAAAAGAAGCATTTCAGATCAGTAAGCGTATGATGGACGGGCAGAAGATGGAAACATTTATTCTGGATTTGTCATTTATCGGATGGATATTACTGTCTGCAATTACCTGTGGAATCGTTGGGATATTCTATGTAAATCCGTACAGGGAGGCGACATTTGCAGAATTATATGCATTTAATAAGGCAAAAGCGTATGAAGAAGGATATATCAGATAAGGAAAATCAGAAAGAAAAGTTACAGGTAAAGGAAGTAGTATGGCGATTAATAAATCCATGAGAAGAGTATTGAAAGCTCTATCTTTTGACGGCATTGAAGTAGAAGCTCGAGGCATCTGGCAAATTTAAAGGCAATCGATCCAATGAAAATCTTTTATAAGACGATTGATTATAAGATTTATAACGGTGATCATCAGATTCCGGTGAGGATATTCCTTCCGGGAGAGAAGATGGAAGATGATCTCCCGGCATTGTTGTTCTTTCACGGAGGCGGATGGGTAACGGAAAGTATTGACAATTATGAGAGAATCTGTGCCCGTCTGGCATCGGCAACAAATCATATTGTTGTATCGGTAGAGTACAGGCTGGCACCGGAATATCCATTTCCGACAGGTTTCTATGACTGTTATATGGCGGCAAAGGCTATGTTTACGAACCGGTTCATTTTGAATACAGATCCGGACAAGATCACTTTGATCGGGGACAGCGCAGGCGGGAATCTGGCAGCAGCTGTTTCACTGATGGCAAGAGATCAGGGAGAATTTCTGCCAAAGAGACAGATTCTGATCTATCCGGCAGTGAATAATGATTACAGTGAGAATTCCCCGTATCTGTCAGTCAGACGCTATGGAACAGAGTATCTTCTGACAGCTGGAAAGATGAGGGATTATATTAATTTTTATGCTTCGGCAGAAGAAGATAAGAGGAGTAAATATCTTGCACCTCTGATGGAAACGGATTACAGTAACCAGCCGGATACATTGATCTTAACAGCAGAATGTGATCCGCTCAGAGATGAAGGGGAAGAGTATGGAAGGCGTCTGAAAGAAGCCGGAAATCAAGTGGAGATTCACCGGATTCAGGATGCACTTCACGGATTTTTTGCACTGGGGGTAAAATATTACCATGTGCAGGAGAGCTTCGCGATTATTAACCGCTTTCTTGACAGCTATGGACAGAAGGAAAGCGAAAAGAATGTCAATCCGGCGGATGGTGAATAGCAGCGGGAGAGAGAAGGGGGAAAAGCAGTGTTTGAACAAAAACGTGCTTACTGGAGAAGTCTGGATAATGCAGCAAAGTTATTTTCTGCTGCCAGCAGTCCGAAAGATACCAGAGTATTCCGGTTCTATTGTGAACTGAAGGAAGAAGTGGAAGAAAATGCTGCAGGAGGCACTGGATCAGACAATTGAGAAATATCCGGTATTCCTGTCGGTCATGAGAAAAGGCTTGTTCTGGCACTATCTGGAGAAAAGCGAATTAAGACCGATAGTAAGAAAAGAATATAAAGAACCATGCAGCAGTCTGTATGTACGGGATAAAAAGAACGCTTCTATTCGAAGTGACCTATTATAAAAAACGGATTAATTTTGAAGTATTTCATGCACTGACTGATGGAACCGGCGCGACGGAATTCTTGCGGGAACTGGTGAAGAATTATCTGCATCTGGTTCATAAGGATGAACTTGAACCGGTTGAATTATCAGATCAGTATCTGACGGTAAAGGATCAGGAGGATGACAGCTTCAGCCGTTATTACGATCCAGATTTTTCCAAGAAAGAAAAAGAAGAAGATCAAGGCATTTCAGATTAAAAAGAACGGAAAGGGATACGAAGAACTGCAGGTCAAGGAGGCAACTGTGCCGGTAAAAGAACTTCTGGGTATCAGCAGGGAAAAGGGAGTATCCATGTCAGTGCTTTTAACGACGGCATTCATATGTGCAATTCATGAGGAAATGAGCCGGATGCAGGAAAAAAAGCCGGTCATACTGATGGTTCCGGTGAATTTAAGAAAGATATTCCCATCCGATTCGATGCTGAATTTCTTTGGTTATATAGAACCGGGGTATCAGTTTGGAGAAGGGAAAGATTCGTTTGAAGATGTACTGGAAACAGTTAAGATATATTTTCGGGAGAATCTGTCTAAAGAACATGTGGCAGGCCAGATGAATGAATTGATCGCAATAGAAAAGCATAAAATTTTAAAGTGGGCACCTTTGGAACTTAAGAACCGTTGTATCCGTGCAGGGGCCAAGATGGCAGAGCAGGAAGTGACGGCTGTGCTTTCTAATATGAGTGTAGTAAAGATGCCGGAAGATTATGCGGACTATATTGAAAAATTCGGAGTGTATACCAGCACGAACCGGACGGAATTATGCATCTGTTCTTTTAAGGATACACTTTCACTCAGTTTTACATCAAGATATGACAGTACGAATATCCAGCGGAATTTTTACCGGATATTGAAAGAACTCGGCGTACAGGTCACGGTTACAGAAGCAGATTTTCCGAAGGATGCAAAAGCAAATTACGAAGGGAAGAAAGTGTTGCAGATATTTACATTCTGCTGTATTGCAGCAATTGTGATCAGTATGATGACAGATATCATCATATCCCCCGGGGTACACTGGTCGGTATTTGTGGCGGCCGGCTGTGCAACGATGTGGTTTACGATGGCAGTTGGGTATGTGAAGCGTTTCAATTTGTTGAAGAATGCGGCGTGGCAGCTTCTGATCATGTCAGGTATTTGCGTGTTATGGGATCTGGGAACCGGATGGAGGGGATGGTCGGTAAATATCGGAATCCCGAATATCTGCCTATTGATCCAGATTGTAATGCTGATCATATCCCGAATACGGTCATTATCACCAAGAGAGTATATGATATATTATGTAATGGCGTCGGTATATTCGATGATACTGCCGTTTGTACTGCTCATGACAGGGGTGATCCGCTACAGAACTCCGTCTGTCATCTGTATCGGCTGTAGTTTTCTGCTGATGATTGGACTTATCATGTTCAAAAGAAAAGAATTTAAAGAAGAAATGCATAAAAAATTTCACGTTGGTTGACACTGATATCAAGAGTTATGTTATAATAGCTATATCAAGAGTTTATGTCAGCGCGTTTACAAATTTCATAATACGATACCAGAAAAGTTGGCGTGCAGTTCGATATAACTTCGGATTGTGCGCCCTTTTAGCGTTGTCATACGTCTGCAGAAGTTACCATGAGAGAAGTGTTAAGAACAGGAGGCAGAAATGTTCAGAATAGGAGATTATGTGGCGCATTATAAGGAGGGCGTCTGTGAAGTGGTAAATATTGGAAAGATTGATATGGGCAGTTCGGATAAAGAGTATTATACGTTAAAACCGGTATATGATGCAGCCGGAACGGTATATACACCGGTTGACAACAAGAGGGAGCAGATCAGACAGTTAATTACAAAAGAAGAAGCAGAGAATCTGATCAAAGAGATGTCGGAGATTGATACAATCGGTGTGACGAATGAAAAGCAGCGGGAAGCAATGTACAAAAATGCGTTATTACACAATCAGTGCAGAGAATGGGTTTCATTGATCAAGACATCTTATGGGAGAAATAAAGAAAGAATCCAGGCAGGGAAAAAGACGATTAATATCGATGAGAGATATATGTCCAGTGCTGAAAAGTTCCTGTATGGGGAACTGGCGGTGGTGATGGAGATGCCGAGAGATAAAGTCAGTGGTTATGTGAAAGAGCATTTGGATACAGCGATGGTATAGGAGAAGACAGAGTCAAAAAATAATGTTGCAAACCAAAGAAATGTTTGCAACATTATTTTTTATTGTTAATGTGAAAGCGTTGTATCTTTGACTGCTTTTGCGGATTTTTCGGCATAAATTGTCGTTACAAGATTCTTATACGGAGCACGTTTTTTTAGTTCTCCGGCATCTTCTAAAATATCCTGAAGAAGATCAAAACTTTCCTGACGGAAGATTAGATCCTTCTTCCATGTGTCCTGTTTATAGTAACGGGATACGATGGTTGTAATGGTATCCGGTGTTGTCTCTTTGAACTGAGGCGCAATTACCTGAGCAATTTCTTCCGGAGTGTGAGATGCCACATAATTCATACCTTTTTGCAGAGCATTTGGTAAATCCCTGAATGATTTCCGGATGTTGGGAGATGTAACTTTTCTTTGCAGAGAATGCAGTGTATGGGACATATCCGCTGTCAGTTCCGAGAGAAGCTACCACATATCCTTTTCCTTGCTTTTCAAGGTTGGTTGCGCCTGGTTCAAATTCTACTGTAAGTCATAGTCAGCCTTTTCTTCAGAAAAAGGCTGCAGCTGTAGAACCGAAATCAATGTTCTGGTCAATCGTAAGATCAGAGGCTGGGTCAATATGGTTCTGCTTTAAGATATATTCAAATACCATTTCAGGCATGCCACCTTTTCGCCCGCCAATGACTTTCTTGCCTTTCAGATCTTCCCATTTAAAATTTTTGATATCATCTCTGGCAACCAGAAAGTTTCCGGCACGCTGAGTGAGCTGTGCAAAGTTTACGACATAATCATGAGCCCCTTCATTATAAGTATAAATGGAAGCCTCTGATCCCATAAATCCGATGTCGGCTGTTCCGGAAAGGACAGCAGTCATGGTCTTGTCGGCACCAAAACCGGTCACGAGCGAAAGGTCGATTCCTTCCTTCTCAAAATAATTCTTTTCCATTGCAACATACATCGGTGCATAAAAGATAGAATGAGCGACTTCATTCAGTGTGACAGGAGTCAGATCCGTCTTTTTATCATTGATAGATTTTGAAGTTTTTGATGTTTTGCCTGTCGCAGATTCCGGTTTATCAGCGGATGTGCATGCCAAAAGTGAAGTGACGGATAGTGTAAAAAGTAGAAGAAGAGCGGTGATACGCTTTTTCATAAGATCCTCCCGGGGAAATATATTCTATGCTTTATAGTATATTCAGATGCGAAAGATCAGTGACAGGGAGGCGGATTGATTATAAAATTTCTTGTTTTATTTTAAATGAATTAATGGTAAAATATTGAAGTATTAACAAAAACGAGAGGAAAAAAAGAGTATGAAACAAAAAAATAGCTTTAGCGGGCAGATTGGATTTGTATTTGCAGCTGCCGGAAGCGCAGTCGGCGTGGGAACCTCTGGCGTTTTCCATATCTGGCAGCAAAGACGGGGGAGGACTTTTCCTGATCATCTATCTTGCGCTGGTATTGACGGTTGGTTTTGTGTTACTGACTACAGATATAGCAATTGGCCGCAAGACGGGAAAAAGCGCAATCTATGCCTATGAATCAATGAGAAAAAAATGGAAATTTCTTGGAGTGATCACATTCCTGGTTCCAGTATTGATCATGACTTATTATGCGGTGATTGGTGGATGGATCTTAAGATATATCGTGATCTATCTTACAAGTTCAGGAAAGCAGGCAGTAGCAGATGACTGCTTTACCGCATTCATTTCTTCACCATCGTCGGTGTGGTATGGATTGATCTTTATGCTGCTGACAGCATTGATCGTATATAACGGTGTAGAAGAGGGAATCGAACGGGTTTCGAAATTTATCATGCCGGTTCTGCTGATTATGGTAATCGGAATTGCAATTTTCTCACTTACATTGAAGACTACGCTGGATGATGGAACGGTACGTACCGGATTGCAGGGCTTAAGGTGTATATGAAACCGGATCTGACAGGAATTACGGTTGGCCGCTTCCTGCAGATTACACTGGACGCAATGAGCCAGCTGTTCTTCTCTCTGAGTGTATCAATGGGAATTATGATTACATATGGCTCATATGTTAAGAAAGATGTAGATCTGAATAAGGCAGTATCACAGATTGAGATTATGGATACCGGAGTTGCATTCCTTGCCGGTGTTATGATCATCCCAGCAGTATTCGTATTCTCCGGTTTGGACGGAATGTCAGCGGGACCGGGACTGATGTTTGTATCATTGCCAAAGGTATTCTACAGTATGGGAACGGTCGGACGTGTGATCGGAATTCTGTTCTTTGTACTGGCAGGATTTGCCGCATTGACATCCTGCATTTCGGTACTGGAATCAATCACTGCAAACTGTATGGAATTATTTCACACAGAGCGTAAGAAGACGACCAGAGTGTTATCGGTGATCTACCTTATCGCAACAGCAGTGATCGCACTTGGATACAGCATCTTCTATGTAGAAGTTGCACTTCCAAACGGAAGTACAGGACAGCTTCTGGATATCATGGACTATATCAGTAACAGCTTTATGATGCCGTTTATTTCGCTGTTATCAGCAATCTTGATCGGCTGGATCATGAAGCCGTCATGGATTGCAGAGGAAATGGAACTGAATGGCGAGAAATTCAAACGTAAAAAGTTATATAATGTGATGATGCGTTATATTATGCCGGTTATTATGGTGATTCTGTTCCTGCAGTCAACAGGTGTGTTGAATCTGATTATGAAATAATAATATTGGAAGTAAATGAAGCAAAAAGGAGATCAGAGAAATATGAGTACAAAAGCAGAACATGCAGCAGAATTACACCAGAGAGGATGCAACTGCGCCCAGGCAGTAGCCTGTACATTTTGCAAAGAATTCGGAATCAGTGAAGACGATATGTTTCGTATCGCAGAAGGTTTTGGTCTGGGTATGGGCGTGATGGAGATGTGTGGTGCATTGTCTGGAATGGCAATGATCATCGGCCTTGATAAGCAGTCAGGGAGGCACAGAAGAAGGATCCAGAACCAAAGGGGATACATATAAGAAGATCCGAAGCAAAGTAGAAAAATTCAAAGAGAAAAATGGTTCCTGCATCTGCCGGGAGTTAAAAGGTGTGGAGACAGGAAAAGTTCTCTGCAGTTGTCCACAGTGTATCGCAGATGCCGTAGCTTTGACAGAAGAATATCTGGCAGAGCAGGGAAAATAAAGTCTGGATAAAATAAAGCTCAGGGAAAATGAAATCCGGGAAAAGTCAATGCATAATGGAGAAAAGAAATGCGATTAAAAAATATATTAATTGTTGTAAAAGATATCGAACATTCCAAACAATTCTATCATGATCTGTTCGGACTGAATACAATTCTTGACAATGACGGCAATGTGATATTAACGGAAGGCTGGTACTTCAGGACGAAAGATATGGAAAGAAGTTCTGAATAAGGATATTATTCCGGAAAATCATGCCAGTGAGTTATATTTCGAAGAACCGGATATCGAAGCATTTGCCAGAAAGCTTGAAAAGTTGTATCCTAATGTTAGGTATGTCAACCGGCTGATGACACACAGCTGGGGGCAGAAGGTGGTCCGTTTCTATGATCCAGATGGCAATCTGATCGAAGTAGGAACACCGATGTAAAGAATTTTGGAATGATAACGGAGGATAAGAAAGATGGGAGTTCAATCAATTGATGCAGAAGATGATCAGTTCGCATATCGTTACGATACACAGTTACTGATCGAGAGAAGAGACTTCCAATGAATGGTGCGAGGCAGTATCCGATGAAGAATACGGAAAATTGAAATAATCCTACCGAAGTATAAAAAATGTGATAAAATGGTTGCAGTCAGGGAGCTGATTGCAGCCATTTTTGGGGTATCGCCATGTGTTCGTAAGGAGCTGCCAGTGGCAGGTCATGTAGATACAAAAGTATGCAAGAGAAGTTGTTGGCGGTCGATTCTGAGGATTAACAGAGACAGAACATGAAAGGACAAGAATCATGAAGATAACATCAGTTGCAGTATTAGGTGCAGGTGCGGTAGGTTCCTATGTGATCTGGGGACTTGCGGACCGTGAAGATATAAAGCTTGGCGTGATCGCCGAAGGAGAGAGAAAGGAAAGACTGAGCCGTCAGGGCTGTGCGATCAACGGAAAGGTCTATCATCCGGAGGTGTGGACACCAGAGGAAGCAGAAAATGTGGATTTCCTGATCGTTTCGTTAAAATACGGTGCATTACCGGGAGCATTGGAAAGCATCCGAAAAATAGTTGGAAAAGATACCAGTGTAATGAGCCTGATGAATGGCGTGGACAGCGAAGAGATCATCGCAGAACAGATTGGAAAGTCACACATTCTTCCGGCTGTGATTAAAGTAGCGTCACACAGAGAAGCGGACGGATATCATTTCGATCCAGAGACACACGTTGATCATCTTCGGTGAATATGAAGCCCCATACGAAAGTGAAAGGGTAAAGGCGGTGAAAGAACTGTTTGCCGGTACGGGAATCCATTACCGCTCAACGGAATATGCAATAGAAGAAGTGTGGTGTAAATTTCGTCTGAATGTCTGCAATAATCTGCCACAGGCAATCCTGGGAGCAGGTGTTGGCTGTTACCGGGACAGTGAACATATGAAAGCAATTCAGAATGGTTTAAAAAAAGAACTGGAAGCAATTGCAGAAGCGAAAGGAATTGACATCAGTAAAGCGGACAGAATGTCCGGACGGGGAAGTGCGGTTCCGCCAAAGGCCCGTTATTCCACATTACAGGATCTGGATGCAGGACGTCATACGGAGATCGATATGTTTCCGGAGCGCTGATGCGTATGGGAAAAGAACTGGGGATTCCAACACCATATAATGAATATACCTATCATATGATCAAAGCACTGGAAGAAAAGAATGACGGCAGATTTGCTATACAGGAGAGGAAGAACCAACCTGGTCGAAATAAAAAGTTTGGGGAAGAGATATGTTAAAAAAAGAAGAAATGATTACACTTTTAAAGAATGACGTAGTTCCGGCACTTGGCTGCACGGAACCGGTATGTGTAGCACTGTGCGCAGCAAATGCAGGGAAAATGACGGAAAATAAGATCTGCTCGATAGAAGTGGAAGTAAATGCAGGAATCTATAAAAATGGAATGTCGGCAGGAATCCCAGGCTGTGATTATGTAGGACTTCCATATGCAGCAGCACTGGGAGCATATCTTAAGAATCCGGAAAAAGGGCTGGAACTTCTGGAAGATATCACACCGGAAATTCTGGAACAGATGAAAGAACTGTGCGGTATGGCTGCTGTATCCGTGAAGATTAAAGAGCATGGGCAGGGATTGTATGTGAAATGTAAGATCAAGACAGAAGCAGATATGATCACATCGGTCATCAGAGGAACACATACGAATCTTGTATATCTGGAGAAAAATGGAAAGATTATATATGAAAAAAATCAGGAAAACGGACAGGCATCAGATAATGCTCTGATTGAGGCGTTGAAACAGATGACAATTGCACAGATCCGCCAGGTTGCAGATACAGCTTCAGAGGAAGAATTACATTTCCTGATGGATGGAGTGGAAATGAATGAAAGACTGGCAGCTTATTCCGAAGATAAGAAAGTCGGAGTAGGAATTGCAGATACGCTTCGGAGTGAAAAAGGTTCAGAGGTGTTGAAGAATGATCTGCTGACCAGAATTATGCTGAAAGTAAGTTCGGCAGCCGAGAGCCGTCTGGACGGCTGTCCGCTGCGACGATGAGCAGTTCCGGTGCGGGAACAAAAGGTCTGGTAGTGATCCTGCCGGTCAGTGAAGCAGCAGACGCATTGGAAGTGTCAATGGAGAAAAAGGTGCGTGCGCTTGCAATTGCTCACCTGGTGAACCGTTATATCAATGCTTATATAGGAAAGCTGTCACCGATGTGCTCCTGTGTCATGGCATCATCAACGGCTGCATCCGTAGGAATTGCTTACCTGCTGGGAGGCAGTGACGAACAGCTTGGGTATGCGGTGCGAAATATGTCCGGGACGGTAACGGGAATGATCTGTGACGGCGGAAAGGTCGGCTGTGCAATGAAGGTTGCAACAGGATCATCAGCAGCCCTGCTTTGTGCGCTGACGGCCGTTCATGATGCGCCGCTTCGTGTGAGTGACGGTATCTGTGCAGAGACACCGGAAGACTGTATCCGTCATATGGCACAGATCGGTAATCAGGGGATGGCGCAGACGGATAAAGAAATCATTCATATTATGGAGCAGAAAAAGTGAAACAACAGCATATGTTTTCAAATAAAATGATCGCCGGTATTCTGATACCGGTCGTTCTGGAACAGTTATTGAATTCAATTATGGGAACGGCAGATACGATGATGGTAAGTAATATTGGATCTGCAGCTATCTCGGCAGTATCGCTGGTGGACTCTATCAATATTCTTGTGATACAGGCATTTTCGGCACTGGCAGCAGGAGGAGCAATTGTCTGTTCACAGTATATCGGACAACAGAATAAAAAGATGGCGAATGAATCTGCAAGACAGGTGTTATTCATCATCACGGCCATCTCGATCGCAGTCAGTGTGTTATGTCTTGGATTTAAGAAACCGCTTTTGCGCCTGATTTTTGGTTCAGTAGAAGCTGACGTTATGAGAGCCTCAGAGACATATTTCTTTTATACAGCTATTTCATTTCCGTTCATAGCGGCATATGATTCGGCGGCATCCATTTTTCGTGCGCAGGAGAATACGAAGGGTCCAATGCTCATTTCCATGATATCGAATGCGATGAATATTGTTGGAAATGCAATTATGATCTGGATTTTCCATATGGGAGTTGCGGGTGCGGCAATCTCTACACTGGTTTCCCGTATATTCTGTGCAGTGGTAGTATTGATTCAATTAAGAAAAGACCGGCAGCCAATCGTGGTAAGAGCTTACCTGAAAATCCGTCCGGACTGGGCAATGATCCGGAGAATACTCGGAATCGGAATTCCGTCCGGTGTGGAAAACAGTATGTTCCAGCTTGGGAAACTGGCGATACAGTCTACCGTATCAACATTAGGTACAACAGCAATCGCAGCACAGGCAATGACAAATATTCTGGAGAATCTGAATGGAATGGCGGCAATCGGAATTGGTGTAGGTTGATGACAATTGTAGGTCAGTGTATGGGAGCGGACAGAAAAGATGAGGCGGTCTATTACATAAAAAAATTAAGCGTGATCGCAGAAGTGGCAATCATTGTAAGCTGCTTGCTGGTATTTGCATTGACCGGACCTGTAACAGTTCTTGGCGGCATGGAGCTGCAAGTGCAAAGATGTGTTTCCATATGGTAATCTGGATTACGATTGTGAAGCCGATTGTATGGACGCTGGCATTTATTCCGGCATATGGACTTCGTGCGGCAGGAGATGTGAAATTTTCAATGGCTGCATCCTGTATTACAATGTGGCTGTGCAGGTTCTGTCTGTGCGTGATACTGATCCGGTTTCTGGAATTTGGAACGATGGGTGTCTGGATCGGAATGTTTGCCGACTGGACGGTACGTGCAGTAATATTTACATGGAGATTCCATAGCAGAAGATGGTTAAGATATAAAGTGATTTAACCATTATTATGAATCAATAGAGTATGAGATCAAAACAAATAATAATCAGGAAGATTAAAGGAGAAAGAAAATGAATGAATTATATGAATTGATTGAAAAAAAAATAAAGGCATCCGGATATCCGAGACCAATCTCGGGGGCAGATGTATATGATGATATCTGTGATCAGATCGATGGAAAAGAAAACGGGACGTATTTATTATTGTCAAAATTTGAAGAAGATGTGGTATTTGAGTATCATATTACGATTCGGGATGAGGATTTTAATCTGGGAGTTCTGACGATGAAGACACCGGAAGGTACATTTGAAGTAGACTTCGATGCATAGATTTAAATTGGGATTTAATTTATTAACGGGGAAGCGGCCTCTCAGTCCTTGAAGGAAACAATAGATAAGGCTTCTTGTTCAGGTTCCATACCATAAGAAACACTAAGAGAGTCAGAATCACCTAAAAGCAAAGGAACTACGCTCAAACTCGGCGT
>ENA-OQLB01000288-OQLB01000288.1-human-gut-metagenome-genome-assembly--contig:-NODE-288-length-29982-cov-4.095495_pt1 | contig 29982 bp, 32 predicted proteins | sample MGYA00242656_ERZ504813 | MGnify/ENA primary metagenome ERZ504813 (study PRJEB26092, sample SAMD00036388) | human gut metagenome | host: Homo sapiens | study: EMG produced TPA metagenomics assembly of... | reverse complement strand
TTTCTGGGCTTTTCAATAAGCAAGAAGGAATTGTAATGCACAGCAAGCAAAGAAGAGAAAGATAATATTATCGACTATATTAACTATCCAAACAAGGATCTATCCTGTAGGACGATAGATAAGGATTCTCAAGGATTAATCTGCTTACCAATGATGGTGAAGCAGCCAATCAGATCATGAAAGCAAGAAATTATCATGAAAAAGAATACGAAGTAACAGTGAATAAACGAATTACGAATGAATTCATTCATGATATGAGGAATCCAGTACCATTAGATGAGATTAATGCAGTAACAAGAAGATGCAAAGTTATAAAAGAAGGACCAAACGAGTTCAGGATCATCTTGACACAGGGATTAAACCGGCAGATCCGAAGAATGTGTGAACATTTTGGATACCGTGTGACAAAACTTAAGAGAGTCCGTGTTATGAACATTAAACTCGGCGATCTGAAAGAAGGAAGATATCGAAAATTAACTCCGGATGAATTACGAGAGTTAAAGAAGGAGCTAAAAAGTGAATGATTTAGACAGAATGAAAGAACTCATTCATACACTAAATGAAGCAGGGAAAGCTTATTATCAGCAGAATAAAGAAGTTATGAGCAACCTCGAATACGATAAGATGTATGATGAACTTTTAGAACTAGAGAAAAAGACGAACACTGTTTTATCAAACAGCCCAACGATCCATGTAGGGTATGAATTGATGACAGTATTGGAAAAAGAAGCACATCCATCTCCGATGTTATCATTAGACAAGACAAAGGAGCCAGATCAGCTGGCAACATGGCTGAACGGCCAGGAAGGAATCCTGTCATGGAACTCGATGGTTTAACGATCGTTCTGACCTATGAACATGGAAAACTCCTCAAAGCCGTGACCCGTGGAAATGGGGAAGTTGGAGAAGTTGTAACAAACAACGCAAGGGTTTTTGAAAATGTTCCAAGACGTATTGCATATCAGGGAACATTGGTCATTCGTGGAGAAGCGATCATACCATATTCAGATTTCTATAAGATGAACGAAGAAATCGAAGATGTTGACAGTCAGTATAAGAACCCAAGAAACTTATGCAGTGGTTCCGTCAGACAGTTAAACAATGAGATCACAGCCAAACGCCACGTTCATTTCTATGCGTTCAGTGTCAGTGATGTTGAAGGTATGGATTTGATAATTCCTTCGAGAAGAAATTAGACTGGGCAGCAAGTCTTGGATTTGATGTGGTAGAACATATCAGAGTCACAGAAGATACGATCCGAGATGAGATTGAGGAATTCTCAAAGAAGATCGAACAATTTGATCTGCCATCAGATGGACTGGTATTAGTCTATGATGATCTTGCATATGGAAAAAGTCTTGGAAGAACAGCCAAATTCCCAAGAGATTCCATCGCATTTAAATGGGCAGATGAGACAGCGGAGACAACATTAACTGAGATTGAATGGAGCCCATCAAGAACTGGACTGATCAATCCAGTGGCAATTTTTGAACCAGTAGAATTAGAAGGAACGACTGTCAGCAGAGCCAGTCTCCACAACATTAGTGTGATGGAAGAATTGCAGTTAGGAATCGGCGATGAGGTCGTTGTATACAAAGCTAATATGATCATTCCACAGCTTGCAGAGAATAAAACAAAGAGCGGCAATATAGAGATTCCGCATACTTGTCCTGCATGCGGTGGTGAGACAAAGATCGAAGATGAAAATGGAATCAGAACCCTAGTCTGCACCAACGAATTTTGCAGTGCAAAGAAGATCAAATCATTCTCGCATTTTGTATCAAGAGATGCAATGAATGTTGATGGACTATCCGAAGCAACATTACAGAAGATGATCGATGTTGGACTATTAAATGAAATTTATGACCTCTTCACTTTAAAAGATCACAAAGAAGAGATTCTGGAATTAGAAGGATTTGGAGAAAAATCCTACCAAAATCTGATCAATGCGATCAATGATTCCAAACAGCCTGCATTGGCAAACTTTATTTATAGTCTGGGAATTCCGAATGTAGGACTTTCCAATGCAAAATTGATCTGCAAACATTTTAAAGAAGATTTCAATGCGATCAGAGAAGCCGATGCAGAGGATTTTATTGCGATCGATCAGATTGGACCGATGATCGCAGAAGCTATGGTATCATATTTTCATACACCACATAATCAGAAGATCTTAGAACAACTGTTACAATATGTGCAGTTTGAGAAGAAAGAAGAAAGTAAGACAGAACAGATCTTAGAAGGAAAAACATTTGTTGTGACAGGATCACTTGATCATTTCGATAACAGAAAACAACTAAAGGAAGAGATTGAACAGATGGGAGGCAAGGTCACAGGATCAGTGTCAAAGAAAACAGACTATCTGATCAACAATGATAAAATGTCGCAGTCATCAAAGAATAAGAAAGCGATGGAATTAAACATTCCAATACTGAGCGAAGAAGATTTCCTTAATCTGATCGGACGATGATAAATATAGATTGCATAAAAAATGCAAGAGTTTTATAATAAATATCTGACAGGAAAAATGCTGTCAGCTTAAAAAGCAATCGAAAAAAGAGAGAAGGAGATTTGATAAAATGCCAATTCGAATAGATAACGATCTGCCGGCGAAGGCAGTCTTAGAAGAAGAGAATGTATTTGTGATGGATAAAGAAAGGGCATGTACACAGGATATCAGGCCTTTAAAGATTGCAATTTTAAATCTGATGCCAAACAAATTAGACACAGAACTTCATTTGCTGAGAAGTTTATCAAATACACCATTACAGTTAGATATTACATTTTTACAGACAGAATCTTATGTTCCGACTCATGTATCAGAGTCACACATGGAGAAATTTTATAATTATTTCTCAGAGATCAAAGACAAACGTTTTGACGGACTGATCATTACAGGAGCACCAGTAGAGTTAAAAGAATTTGAAGAGGTTGATTACTGGGATGAAGTTGTTGAGATCATGGAATGGTCCAAAACACATGTTACATCAACTTTGCATATCTGCTGGGCAGCACAAGCAGGACTTTATTATCACTATGGAATCAAGAAACATATCTTGAATAAGAAGATTTCAGGTGTTTATGAACACCATCCATTACATAATAAACTTCCTATTATTCGAGGATTTGATGATAAGTCTACGTGCCACACTCTAGAAATACAGGAGTTGACGGAGAAGCCATCCGCAAGAATAAAGAATTAACGATCGTAGCAGAATCAGATGAGACAGGACCATACATTATTTTGAATTCCACAGGAAGTCAGGTATTTGTCACAGGACATCCAGAATATGATGTGATGTCACTGCATTATGAATATGTAAGGGATGTAAAACGAGGACTGAATCCAGATATACCAAAGAATTATTACAAAGATGATGATCCAACGAAGAAACCAGTGAAGTCATGGAGATGTCATGCAAATGCTATGTATTATAACTGGCTGAATTATTATGTATATCAGGTGACACCATACGATCTGGAAAAAGACAAATAAAACAAAGGTTGCTGTACAAAGTATGGCAGCCTTTTTGAAATAATGATACAGCATGTAGATGGAGAAAAGAAAGGAAAACAAATGATCAAACTAATCGCAACAGACATTGATGGAACATTAGTGGCAGATGGGACACTGGATCTGAATCCGGAATATTATGACGTGATCAAAGAACTGAAACGAAGAGGAACGATCGTGTTAGCGGCAAGCGGCCGTCAGAGAGCAAGTATCGAGAAAGTATTCACGCCAGTACTTGATGATATCAGTTTTATTTCAGAAAATGGAACTTGTATTCATTCCAAAGATTATCAATATGTAGATGTGATCGACCCAGAAATCGTAAGAACTTATATTGAAGAAGCAAGACAGTTCCCAGGATGTGAGATTGCGATCAATAAAGATAACATGACATATATGGAGAATATCGGGATTTACCAGCATCTGGTCGGAGACTATGGCTACAGAGGTGATCTTGTAGATGATGTTTTAGGGGATCCAGAAGGTGTATGTAAGATGAGTATTTTTCATCACAATTGCGCCGAAGATGTAGTTGGGGATGAGTTCATCAAACGATGGGGCAAGAAGATGAATGTTGTAGTATCCGGAAAATGCTGGGTTGATTGCGCCAACAAAGGTGCGAACAAAGGAAGTGCCTTAAGACATTTTCAGGAAGAATACGGAATCACACCAGATGAAACACTGGCATTTGGAGATAATTTAAATGATATCGAGATGTTAAAACGTGCAAGTCACAGTTTTGCAGTGGAGAATGCCAGAGATGAAGTAAAAGAAGCAGCGAATTTTGTAGCACCATCTTACAAAGAAGATGGGGTACTTCAGGTATTGAAAGCAGTACTGAGTGGTGAATTATGCTAACAGAAGAAATGACCATGACTTATGAAGAGTCTGTAAAATATTTATACAAAATCGCAGGATTCGCCACAAAATCTTCTCTCGAAGATATAAAATACTTTTTAGAACGATTGGGAAATCCTCAAAAGGAGCTGCATATGATCCATGTAGCAGGGACGAATGGAAAAGGATCCGTCTGTGCATTTTTAGAAGCACTCCTTACCCAGCATGGAAAGAAGACAGCTTCCTTTACCTCGCCACATGTTGTGAAGATCAATGAACGAATCAAGCTGTGTGCGAAAGAGATCAGTGATGAACGATTTGCATCAGCTGCGGTGAAGGTAAGACATGCCATTGAAACTGGAATAACAGAAGGAAAGAACAGCCCATCATTTTTTGAGGCAGTATTTCTGATGGCGATGGTGATCTTTCAGGAAGAACAACCAGATATCTGTATGATCGAGACAGGAATGGTGGAAGATATGATGCTACCAATGTTATCTGTCCGAAGGTCAGTGTGATCACTTCGATCAGCGAAGATCATATGGAATTTCTGGGACAAACATTGGAAGAGATCGCAACACACAAAGCAGGATCATTAAGCCAGGAATTCCAGTTGTGACAATAGAACAGGAACCCAAGGTAAAAGAAATCCTTTCTGAAGAAGCAAGGCAGAAAAAATCACGAATTTATGACATTTCTGAAGATAATCTTAATTTTAAAGAAAAAGCAGGAAAATATATTGATTTTTTAAATGCCAATGCGTATGATAAGGAAAGAGATGTGCGGACCAACATTGCAGGAGAATTTCAGAAGTCCAATCTTGCAGCAGCATTGCAGACAGCAGAACTTATCTGTGGACGACTCGATGAAGACAAGATCTATGAAGCACTGAGCCAGATCAGGATTAGCGGAAGGATGGAAGAGATCGCACCAGGGATCATTGTGGATGTATCGCACAATATCCAAGGAATGCAAGGCTTTGTACAGACTGTGGAGGCAAACTACCATGGAATGAAGAAGCGGATCTTATTTGCAGCATCTCATCAGAATGAAGAAGAATACATGAAGAACATTCTGAAGACGATTCCAGAGATTGAAGCCTTTTATACAGTGGGGATTCATAAGAGAAGAATCGATGAAGCAGAATTTCAGGATGCTTTTCGTAAGATGATAGACAGGAATCAGGAAACAACGGTATGCTTTGTTGTCGGATCTTTTTATCTGGCAGGCATGGCCAAAGAGTTTATAAATCAGGAGGAAGAGAATGTTAGACTTTAACGAAGAATTAGCCAAGTTTCAACCATGTGCAGATTTGGAAGAAGCGGAAGAGAATATATATGGGAAAGAATTAGAAGAGATCAAGAAGAATAAGACAGAATTATATAAAGCCAACCAGATGATCAAGAAATATAATCAGGCATTAAACTACGCCAAGCAAGGGAATGATGACCTTGCGATGTTACAGTTAAAGAATGTTGTGGCAGCTATTCCTAATTTTGTAGATGCATATCTTTTAATGGCATTATTATCCATCAAGGGAGAGAATTATGATAATGCAAGAACATTCCTTGATACGATCTTAAAGATCGATCCAAACAACGAATCAGCAGTGGAATATGGCAAAGAATTTGAGACAAAAGTAGTCGAAGAAGAGCCACAGACAACTGAGCCAGAGAAGAAAGATAAGAAGAAAAAAGAGAAGAAAAAAGTTGTGAGCCAGCCAGAAGAACCAAAGAAAAAGAAGAATCCATTTAATATTTCTTCAATTCAGGAAAACGAAGCTGGAAAGAGCCCGATGTTTTACATGGTAACAGGAATTGTGATCGGTGTGATCGTGGCAGCAGTTTTGATCTATCCAACAGTACGTGCAAGCTTCAGTCATAAGAACTCTACACAGGTAGAAGATTATAAAGAACAGATCCTTGCCAAAGACACACAATTGAAAGCAAGCGAGAAGAAAGTTAAAGAAGCAAAGGCAGCACAGAAGAAAGCAGAAGATGAATTAGACGAGTACATTGGAACAAGCAAGAAAGACGGTGTCTATGATCTGTTGTTAAGTGCCTTACAGAAATACAGCGATCGTGATTATACAGGATCTGCAGATGCGTTATTAGATATCGACAGTCAGAAACTAACAACAAAGAATATGAAAGCGATTTACAAAGATCTGACAGCAAAGGTATATCCAAGTGCAGGAACTGGATTATACAGCAAAGGAAAGAATGCATACTGGGCAAAAGACTACAAGACAGCGATCTCTTATTTAAAGAAAGCGATCAAAGTCAGCGATACAAACCGTTATGCATATGATTATCTTGCCAAAGCTTATGAAGGTGCTTCCGATCAGAAGAATGCGAAGAAGACATATCAGACGATTATCGAAAAGTTCCCAGGAACATCTCAGGCGATCAATGCGAAGAGTCGAATTGATGCAATGGGTAAAAAGAGTGCCAAAAGTTTATAATTAATATTACACAGAATACAAGTTTACAAACAAAAGATAAAGGAAGAAGAACAGGCGAAAGTTTGAACTTCTTTCTTTTTTATTTTCTATCAAGAAATTCAAGATGATCTTGGAAAGGAACGTATCACAGCAAAGAGCAGGAAGGAGCGATCAGAATATGGCAACAGAATACAAGATAGAAAACAGGGTTTTATATATTTATCTGGATGGTGATCTAGATCATCACTTAGCGAAGAAAGTAAAACATAAATGTGATATCATTTTAAAATCATATCCGATCAAAGATATTGAGTTTGATTTTAAAAATTCAGGATTTATCGATAGTTCAGGGATTGGAGTGATCTTAGGAAGATATCGTCAGGTACAGGCGATGGGAGGAACGGTGAAAGTCAGCAATATGAGTGCATCAGTAAGAAAGATCATTCATATGGCAGGATTGCATCAACTGATAGAAGAAATATAGAGAAATGGGAGGATAAGAAATGTTGCATTTAGAATTTAACAGTGACTCAGAAAATGAAGGAATCGCAAGAATTGTGACGGCTGCTTATATCATGAAATTTGATCCGGATATGGAAGAAATGGATGATATCAAGACCGCAGTGTCAGAAGCAGTGACAAACTGTATTGTACATGCGTATCACAACCCAGATGGAAAGATCAGCATGAATCTTTCCGATCAGAATGGAATCCTGCGAATAGAGATTAAAGATCAGGGTATCGGAATTCCAGATGTCAAGAAAGCGATGGAACCGATGTTTACAACAAAACCAGAAGAAGAAAGGACTGGAATGGGATTTTCTTTTATGGAAGCATTTATGGATCAAGTAGAAGTTATTTCAAAACAAGGAGAAGGAACGACAGTGATCATGACAAAGAAAATAGGAGATCAAGACAAGCTGAATGGATAAGACGAGGGAACTGTTACGGCTTACCAAAGAAGGAAACGAAGCAGCACGAGAGCAGATCATTCTTAATAATGTTGGATTGATCTGGAGTGTTGTGAGACGATTTACAAACAGAGGATATGAGTCTGAGGATCTGTTTCAGATCGGAAGTATTGGACTTATGAAAGCCGTGGACAAGTTTGACCTGTCTTATGACGTGAAATTTTCGACGTATGCAGTACCGATGATCACAGGAGAGATTCGTAGATTTCTAAGAGATGATGGTATGATCAAAGTCAGCAGATCTTTAAAAGAAAATGTATACAAGATCATGAAAGCAAGAGAAAAGTTTTGTCAGCAGTATCAAAGGGAAGCAACGATCGAAGAAATCAGTGAGATCACGAAGATCACAAGAGAAGAGATCGTAACATCCTTAGAGGCAAGCAATGAAGTAGAATCCATTCATCAGAGTGCATATCAGAAGGATGGCAGTGAGATTTCTCTGCTGGATAAGTTATCAAAAGGAGAAAATGAATCTGAGAAAGTGGTAGATCATGTTCTGTTAAAGGAAGCCATGAAACATTTGGAACAGAAAGAACAGCAAATGATCTATTACCGATATTTTGAAGGAAAAACTCAACAAGAAATTGCGAAGATCTTTCATATTTCACAGGTACAGGTTTCAAGAATACAAAAAAAAGATCTTAAAAAAACTAAGAAGACAAATGATTGGAAATATCTGAAAAACTATGCTAGAATAAAGAAAACACAAATCTGGATCGATCGTTAAAGGATAATTCATCCATTTTCCCAGGTAAAAGGAGCAAGATAGAATGACATATGAAAAAAAAGTCGGTAATTGAATTACGTGAAATTGCCAAAGAAAGAAAAATAAAAGGCATTTCGACCTTAAAGAAACAAGAACTGATCAAAGTATTAGAAAACTATGATCAGGAACAATCAAAACAAAAGGAAGAACCGCAGATACAACGTGAACCAAAACAATCTTATTCAGAGCATCAAGAAAGAAAACATCATCAGAAAGAATTTCCAAAGAATATAAAGAGTCTGGACAGCGGAGAAAAAGCACATGGGATTCTGGAAGTTATGCCAGATGGGTATGGTTTCATCCGATGTGAAAACTATCTTCCAGGGGAGAATGATATCTATGTATCTCCGGCTCAGATCCGCAAATTCAATTTAAAAACAGGAGACATCTTAACAGGAGCTATCCGTATTAAAACCCAGAGTGAGAAATTCAGTGCCTTATTATTCGTAGAATCTGTCAATGGATATAAGCCAGAAATGGCCGCGAGAAGACAGCATTTTGAAGATCTGACACCAATCTTCCCTAACGAAAGATTAGGAATGGAAACAGAGAGATCATCCATACCAATGCGAATGGTTGACCTGTTATCACCCGTTGGAAAAGGGCAGCGAGGAATGATCGTATCGCCTCCAAAGACAGGAAAGACAACACTGTTAAAACAAATGGCACAAAGTATCAGCCAGAATTATAAAGATATCAAATTAATCGTATTATTGATCGATGAACGACCAGAAGAGGTCACAGATTTTAAAGAATCTATCGAAGGAAAGAACGTTGAAGTTATTTATTCCACATTTGATGAATTGCCAGAACACCACAAGAGAGTGTCAGAGATGGTATTAGAACGTGCAAAACGTCTCGTAGAACATAAAGAAGATGTCGTAATTTTATTAGATAGTATCACAAGACTTGCAAGAGCTTACAACCTTACAGTACCGCCAAGCGGAAGAACATTAACTGGTGGACTTGATCCAGCCGCTCTCTATATGCCGAAGAAATTTTTCGGTGCAGCCAGAAATATGAGAGAAGGCGGAAGTCTTACCATCCTTGCCACAGCACTCGTAGAGACAGGAAGCAAGATGGACGACGTGATCTTTGAAGAATTCAAGGGAACAGGTAATATGGAATTAGTCTTAAACCGTCGTCTGGCAGAAAAAAGAATCTTCCCAGCGGTTGATATTGCCAAATCAGGAACAAGAAGAGAAGAGCTGTTGCTTACCAAAGATGAAAGAGAAGTTGTCACAGCACTTCACAAAGAATTATCCGGAAACCGTTCGGAAGAATTTATGGAACAGATGTTAGATTTATTTAAACGAACCCAAAACAACAAAGAATTTGTAGCACTAACCAAACGATCATTATTAAGAAAATAAAAAAAGTAATTGCAATTTCAAATAAATTGTGATAGAATAAAAAAGCTGTTTATAAAACAAGAAATGACGAAGTCAAAGTATGTAAATGTTGGCAAAATCCAACAAATTTTTAGAAGAGGTGAAAGAACATGCGTGAAGGAATCCATCCAAATTATTATCAGGCAAAAGTAGTATGCAACTGTGGTAACGAATTCGTAACAGGATCTACAAAGGAAGATATCCACGTAGAAATCTGCTCAAAATGTCATTCATTCTACACAGGACAGCAGAAAGCTACTCAGGCTCGTGGACGTATTGATAAGTTCAATCGTAAATATGGTGTTAAGTAGAAAAGTAAGAAATCAGGTTGAGGTTATCGAAATCTCAACCTTTTTTTTTATGTAACGAGAAACTCAATGTAACGAGAAAAATCTCATAGAAATATAGGAGACAACAATGGCGGTTCGTATAGGCGGCAGGCAGTGATCGAAGGCGTAATGATGAAGAATATGGATCGTTATGCAGTATCCGTGCGAAAGCCCAATGGCAAGATAGAGACGAAAGTAGAAGAATGCGTAGCTTCGCAGAGAAACATCCATTATTTCAATTACCAGTTTTTCGAGGAATGGCAAATTTCCTGGAATCTATGGTGATCGGGATGAAGACACTGAATTATTCTGCATCTTTTTACGAAGACGAAGAAGAACAAACAGAGAGCAGGACAGAACAGCTCTTAGAAAAGATTCTTGGAGAGAAAGCAGAGAAGATCATCATGGGAATCGTACTGGTATTTTCACTGGCAATTTCCATCGGATTATTTATGATCCTTCCATACATCGCATCCGAAGCACTCGGAAAGCTGATCAGGAATGAATATGTGATTTTATTTATGGAAGGTATTATCCGAATAGCGATATTTCTTGGATACATTGTGTTGATCTCAAGAATGGAAGACATCAAGAGAGTCTTCATGTATCATGGTGCAGAACATAAAACGATCAACTGTTTAGAAGCAGGTGTTCCTTTAACTCCTGAAAATGTGGATAACTTTTCAAGATTACACAAAAGATGTGGAACAAGTTTTATTTTTATCGTCATGATCATCAGTATGGTATTTTTCTTCTTTATCAGAGTGGATACTATCTGGTTACGAATCGTGTTAAGATTATTATTTTTACCATTGGTGGCTGGCGTTTCCTATGAATTTATCCGGCTGGCAGGAAGCAGTGACCACCCGCTTGTTCAGATATTTTCAAAACCAGGACTGGCACTTCAGAGACTGACAACGAAAGAACCAGATCACTCCATGATCGAAGTTGCGATCGCATCGGTGGAAGGTGTCTTCGATTGGAGAGAATATTTAGAAAATCTTCATAAAGGGGAACAAAAAGAAGATGAATAGAAGAGAATGGGTCCTCTATGGACAAAAGGAATTAGAAGAAGCACAGATTGAGAATGCATCCGGTGATGCATGGTATTTGTTTTCCGAATGTTTTCATATATCAAGGGAAGACTACCTGTTTGGGATGATCGATGAGATCAATGATAAAGAAGCGGAAGAAAGATATAAGGAACTGATTCAGAAGAGAAAAGAACATGTTCCACTGCAATATATTTTAGGAACACAGGAATTTATGGGATATACATTTAAGGTAACACCAGATGTACTGATCCCAAGAGCAGATACAGAAACAGTATTGGAAGAAGTGCTTGATCAGTTAAAACAGTCAAAGAAACCAGATACGATACTGGATATCTGTACAGGATCTGGCTGTATTGCGATCAGTCTGGCATTGATTTTAAATCCAGAAGTATGTATTGGGACAGATATCAGTGAAAAAGCATTAAAAATCGCAAAAGCTAATGGCGAAAATCTCGCACCTATGGTAAAATTTATTCAAAGTGACCTTTTTGAGAATGTCACAGGAAGCTATGATCTGATCATTTCCAATCCACCATATATTACAACAGAAGAATGTGGAAAGTTAATGCCGGAAGTGAAAGACCATGAACGATGTTAGCACTTGACGGGAAAGAAGATGGACTTTATTTTTATAAGAAGATCATCAAAGAAGCGAAAAATTATTTAAACCCAGATGGAATGCTTGCATTCGAGATTGGATATGATCAAGGAGAAGCAGTGAAGAATTTGATGGAAGCACAGGATTTTGACTGTGTTGAGATAAAAAAAAGACCTGGCAGGATTAGACCGGCTGGTCTTTGGATTTGCAAGAGAAGGAGAATAAGATGTTTGATAAGTTAGAAGGTTTAGTAGATCGTCTGGACACTGTACTGCAGGAATTGAATGATCCAGATGTAGCAGGTAACCAGAATCGTTTCCGTGATCTGATGAAAGAACAAAATGAGCTGACACCGATCGTGGAAAAATACAAAGAATACAAAGCAGAGAAACAGAATATCGAAGATAGTTTGATGCTTTTAGAAGAAGAGTCTGACGAAGAGATGAAAGAACTTGCCAAGGAAGAACTGAATGAATCTAAGGCAAATGTGGAAAGATTAGAAGAAGAGTTAAAGATTCTCTTAATTCCAAAGGATCCAATGGATGACAAGAATATCATCGTTGAGATGCGTGCCGGTGCCGGTGGAGATGAAGCTGGGTTATTCGTCGCTGACGTTGCACGTATGTATCGAAATTATGCAGAAAGCAAACGTTGGAAAGTAAATACATTAAGTTTTAATGAGAGTGGAATCGGTGGATTTAAAGAACTTGTATTCATGGTATCTGGACAGGGTGCATACTCAAGATTCAAGTACGAAAGCGGTGTACACCGTGTACAGAGAATCCCTGCAACAGAGTCTGGAGGAAGAATCCATACATCTACAATTACGGTAGCGATCATGCCAGAAGTGGAAGATGTGGAAGTAGAGATCGATATGAATGATTGTAAGTTTGATGTATTCCGTGCATCAGGAAATGGTGGACAGTGTGTCAATACAACAGACTCTGCGGTACGTTTAACACATATTCCAACAGGAATCGTTGTATCATGCCAGGATGAAAAATCCCAGTTAAAGAATAAGGACAAAGCGTTAAAGGTATTACGTTCCCGTCTGTATGAATTAGAACAGCAGAAAGCACATGATGAAGAAGCAGCAAAGAGAAAGAGCCAGATCGGTACAGGAGACCGTTCTGAAAAGATCAGAACATACAATTATCCACAGGGTCGTGTTACAGATCACAGAATCAAGCTGACACTTCACAAATTAGATTCTATCATGAACGGTGATTTAGATGAATTGATCGACAGCTTAACAGCAGCAGATCAGGCAGCAAAATTAAGTAACATGGAAGAAGAATAATACAAAGAGATTTATAAGGGGTCAGGTGATCAAACCTGGCCCCTGCATATATTTAATTGAGGTATACAAAATGAAAGATGGATTTATCAAAGTTGCAGCCGCAACACCAAAGATCAAAGTGGCAGATCCTGCATACAATACAGAAGAAATTTTAAAGATCATCGATGAGACAGAAAAAAATGGAGCAAGTATTCTGGTATTTTCTGAATTAACGATCAGTGGATATACATGTGGTGATCTATTCTTGCAGCAGCCACTTTTAACAGAATGTAAAAATCAGCTTTTAAGAATTGTGAAAGCAACTGAAAATAAGAGTATGTTAGTTGTTGTAGGATGTCCGATCGTTATAAAACAAAAATTATATAACTGTGCGGTTGTGATCAGTGATGGCAGTATTTTAGGAATCGTGCCAAAAACACATTTACCAAACTATTCAGAATTTTATGAATTACGTCATTTTACATCTGGAGAAGGATTAGAAGAAGATCTTTGGTTTGGAGAAGAATTTGGTTATGTAAATGTAGCCGTGAATCAGTTATTCAAATGCAAAGAGATTCCAGAACTTGTGGTAGCATGTGAAATCTGTGAAGATCTCTGGGTACCACTTCCACCAAGCACATATCACGCAATGGCAGGAGCAACGGTAATCTGTAATCCATCTGCAAGTGTAGAGACAACAACAAAAGAATCTTATCGAAGAAGCCTTGTATCAAATCAGTCAGCAAGATTGTTAGCGGCTTATATCTATGCTGATGCAGGAGAAGGAGAATCCACACAGGATGTTGTATACAGTGGACACCATCTCATATGTGAAAATGGTTCAGTTTTAGCAGAAGCAAAACGATTTACAAATGAGATTATCTATGCAGATATCGATGTGCAGAAATTGGCAGCAGAACGAAGAAAGATGACTTCTTTCCCAGGAGGCCAAACAGATGATTATTTTGAACAGGAATTTTCACTAGAAGTCAAAGAAAACAAGATCACAAGAACATTCCCGAAAGCACCATTTGTACCAGATAATCAAGATGAAAGAGATAAACGATGCGATGAAATCTTATCTTTACAGTCTATGGGACTTAAGAAACGTCTGGAACACACAAACTGCAAACATGCAGTCGTAGGAATTTCAGGTGGATTAGATTCCACATTAGCAGTCTTAGTTACAGCAAGAGCCTTTGATCTGTTAGACATTCCAAGAGAAAACCTGATCTGTGTGACAATGCCATGTTTTGGAACAACAGACAGAACTTACCAGAATGCCGTATCCCTGATCAAAGAATTAGGAGCGACACTCAAAGAAGTAAGAATCGAAAAAGCAGTCCGCCAGCATTTTGCAGATATCGGGCATGATGAAAATAACCACGATGTAACTTATGAAAACTCTCAGGAGAAGAGAAGAACACAGATTCTGATGGATATGGCAAACCAGTACAATGGTATGGGTCATCGGAACCGGAGATATGTCAGAACTGGCACTCGGATGGGCAACATACAACGGGGATCATATGTCTATGTATGCAGTAAACTGCTCCGTACCAAAGACATTAGTTCGTTACCTTGTACTTTACTATGCAGAGACAACAGAGAATAAGAAATTATCAGAAGTACTGATGGATGTCCTAGACACACCAGTAAGTCCAGAATTACTTCCACCAGTTGACGGAGTCATTTCACAGAAGACAGAAGACTTAGTCGGACCATATGAACTGCACGATTTCTTCTTATATTATATGTTAAGATTCGGATTCCCAAAATCCAAATTATACCGCATGGCAAAATTAACATTTGACGGTGTATACGATGATGAAACGATCAAGAAATGGCTGGATAAATTCTATTGGAGATTCTTCAGCCAGCAGTTTAAACGTTCTTGCCTGCCAGATGGACCTAAGGTTGGTAGTGTAGCAGTATCACCTCGAGGAGATTTAAGAATGCCAAGTGACGCAAGTCCAACGGCATGGATCTAAAATAAATAAAAGTCAGTTGCAAACGCGCTTTCGCTCGATTCGCACGTAGCGGACACTAAATTCGACAGCGACGAATACTCGTCACTGCTCATTAAGTGCCGACGAGCTCCTATGTTTTTCAACTGGCTTTTATTTATTTTAGTGAAAGTTTGTTGGTAAAAATAAAGAACATAACTTGTTTTAGGATATGTGAAAATTTGTTGGAATTATAAATAAATTTCGTTATAATGATTATATATTACGGAAAGAAAATGCGAAAAAGAGGAATGAAAGAACAAATATGAATCAACAATCGAAAAGAAATCTAACCAATAAGATCATAAGCTTAGCAGGAATCATGGTTTTTGTTTTTTTTATAGCAATCTATGTCAGTGCATGTTCAAATTATCTGAAAGGAAATAGAACAAGAAGAAAATTATTCGGGGCGACTTATATGACGATGAATAATGAATTCTATAAAGTGGTCAATAACCAGATTCGCATGCAGGTTGAGAAGAATGGAGATGAGATGATCACATTGGATCCGGCACTTGATCAGAAGAAGCAGAATGAGCAGATCAAACAGCTGGTTAAACGAAAGGTAGATGCAATCTTTTTAAATTCAGTCGACTGGAAAGAAGTAGAGTCTGGATTGAAGGCAGCGAAGAAAGCGAAGATTCCAGTGATCGTTATCGACTCACAGGTTTATAGAAATGATCTTGTCACAATGACGATCGTGTCAGATAACTACAAAGCAGGTGTTTTATGTGCAAAGGAAATGATGAAGCAAAAAGATCATGCGAATATTGTATTGTTAACACATAATGCAGCAAGATCTGCGGTAGATCGTATCAATGGATTTACAGATACGATCAAGAAAAATAAAAACTATAAGATCCTTGCATCTGCAGATACTCAGGGACAGATCGAACGTGCACTTCCCAAGGTAGATAAGATCATCGAAAAATACAAGAATATTGATGTCGTCATGGGATTAAATGACCCGGCAGCGATGGGAGCTTTAGCTGCTCTTGACAGTAAGGGGGCTAGAGAAGGTGTTCTCGTATACGGAATTGATGGATCTCCAGAAGGAAAGAAACTGATCAAAGAAGGTATGATGACAGGAACAGCAGCACAGTCTCCCAAACAGATGGCAGACACAGCGATCAATGCAGCATACAAGATTTTGCAAGGGAAAAAAGTAGAGAAGAAAAAGGTAATCTCTGTTCAAATGATAACAAAAAAGAATGTAGAGCAGACTGATATTAGCCGTTGGCAGTAAAGAGGAAATGATATGGATCGAAAAAATCAAAATTTATATTATATCAAGATTCTGATGGGAGTCATAAATTTCATCATTTTATCCTTCCTTTCTGCAGTTTTTATTTTAACATTAAATAAGATCAATTGTGATTTTGAAGCAAGGAATTTCTTAGAGAATATCACATATCTCCCAAACGAACCAGTGACATCAACAGTGTTGATATTTATTGCTTTTTTCTTATTGTTAGGCATTATAGAAATTCGAAGAAAACAAAGAAAAAGGCAACAGGTATCTGTGATCTTATATGCAGCAGAGATTTTGTTATGTCTGATCATTATTAAATTTGTTTATGTAAATTATAATGGAATCATTCTTCTTGTCATTGCAGATATTGTAACGGATATCAAAGATAAACACACTAGGGGAATTTTCTTTGTCATCATGGGAATGATATATTTATTCTCAGACTACGATATCATATCAATGTTTATAGATATGATATCGTTCCAACAATTTTTGAGTGTATACCCGGCGAAAGTCAGTATGATGATCCAAGGAACAAGAAATATACTAGTTGCATTGAATGCGATCGCATTTATTGCATACATGATCATTTTGATGAGAAATCAGATGAAAGAGAATGCAAGGATTGGATTGTTAAACCTTCAGCTTCAGACAGCCAATATACGTTTAAAAGAAATGAATGAACAGCTGAAGGACTATTCAGAGATGACAGAGAAAATGGCGGAGACAAGGGAACGAAATCGAATTGCCAGAGAGATTCATGACACACTGGGGCATACGATGACTGGACTGTCTGCAGGAATTGACGCATGTATCGCGATGATCGATTTTTCTGTAGATGCAACGAAAGAACAGTTAAATAAAATATCACAGGTTGCAAGGCAAGGAATTAAAGATATTCGAAGATCGGTCAATAAATTAAGACCAGATGCCTTAGAGCATAGTGGATTGCAAGAAGCTTTAGAAAAGATGATCAATGAGACGATGCAGGTATCAGATGTTAAGATTAATTATGATTGTCAGGTAGAGGTCTTGAAATTCAATCAAGATGAAGAAGATATGATCTATCGTGTAGTACAGGAAAGTATTACAAATGCGATCAGGCATGGAAAAGCGAAGCAGATTGATGTAAACTTATGGAAGGAAGATAAGTGGCTCAATCTAGAGATCAAAGACAATGGAATCGGATGTGAAGAGATTCATACAGGATTTGGATTGATCCATATCGAAGAGAGGATCAAGATGTTAAAAGGAACTGTAGAATATGATGGAAGTAATGGATTTAAAGTCACAGCAAGAATACCGATCAGATGGGGTGAAAAACTATGATTAAAGTAATGATAGCAGATGATCAGGAACTGATCAGACAAAGTTTACAGATCGTACTTGAGATGAAAGAAGGAATCGAAGTTACTGCAACTGCCAAGGACGGAAGAGAAGTCATTCAGGAAGTCAGGAAAGACAAGCCAGATGTTATTTTAATGGATGTGCGTATGCCAGAAATGGATGGAGTGCAATGTACACAGATCATCAAAGAACAATATCCAGATGTCAAGATCATTATTTTGACAACGTTCGATGATGATGAGTATGTATACAATGCATTAAAACATGGAGCAAGTGGTTATCTGTTAAAAGGAATTTCTATGGATGAATTAGAAAAAGCGATCAATACAGTACATAGCGGCGGGGCCATGATCAATCCAGAAGTGGCAACAAAGGTGGTCGATTTCTTCTCTGAAATGGCACAAAGCAATTATGATACATCAATTCATGCACAGAATGTAGAAGAGATCACAGATGCAGAATGGGAGATCATTAAATTAGTCGGAAGAGGCATGTCAAATAAAGAAATCTCGACGGAACTAAGCCTTTCCGAAGGAACTGTACGAAATTATCTCAGCACGATCTTAAGTAAACTAGACCTAAGAGACAGAACCAGCTTGCAATCTGGGAAGTACAGTCAGGTTCAGCCAAATACGGGAGAAGATAGATGAGACAGAAACTAGAAAAATGGTGGAAACGAATCATTGCTGTTGGATTGGTCATAAGTTTATTATCTGTTGGTTTTGTGATCTATCCCAAACAACAAAAAATTGTTTTAACCTTTGGAATGTTCGCAGGAAACAAGTGGGATGTTCCAGATGATAATTGCTATCAGATGATCGATCAAGTAATCAAAGAATTTGAAAAAGAATATCCGAATGTCACGATCAAATACGAAAGTGGTGTGATGAAAGATGATTATTCAGAATGGCTGTCACAAAAGGCACTAAAAGGAGATCTGCCAGATGTTTTTATGGTCTTGCCAGAAGATTTTAGCACATTTTCATCCGTAGGAATGTTAAAGAACTTAGACTCCTATACAAAGATTGATAAAGCGTTCAAAAAAAGCAACTATTATGAAGGAAGTTATGATGCTGGAACCTATAAGGGAACGCAATATGCTCTTCCATATGAAAGTGTACCAACTTTGATGCTAGTCAATAAGACACTACTAAAAAAGAGCATATCAAAATGCAGGGAATCACTGGACTTGGGATGATTTTTATAAGATCTGTCAAAAAGTAACCAAAGATACCGATGGAGATGGCCGTTTAGACCAATTTGGTGTATATAATTATAAATGGAATGATGCAACTCTGAGCAATGGCGGAACATTGTTTAATCAAAGTGGAACAAAATGCAACTTGTCATCCGAACCAATTGAAAATGCAATCCTCTTTACAAAGAAGATTGAAAAAATATCATCTTTTCGAAATCTGACATCTGATGATTTTGATTCTGGAAATATTGCATTTCGTCCTATGACATTTTCAGAATTTAGAACGTATAAACCATATCCATGGAAGATCAATAAATACTTTGATTTCAAATGGGATTGTATCAGACTCCCTTCCGGACCAGATGGAGAGAATAAGACACAGTAGATAATCTGCTGATGGGAATCAGCAATCAGACCAAGCAAGGAGATATGGCATGGCAGTTTTTAAAGAAATTATGTTATGAAACAAAGACACAGCAAAAGATCTTTCAGTATCGTCAGGGAATCTCACCATTAAAAGCTGTGACGAATTCAAAACAAGCACAGCAGGTATTAGAAAAAAGCATGGGTGAGAATATGACAGATAAAATGAAATTGTTAGATGAACTCATGAACAATGCCTTGCAGATTCCAAAATTCCGAAGATACAATGAAGCCTACCAAAAGATTGACAGTGAGATGACAAGAATTCTTACAGATGAAGAAGAATTTGATTCCAATATCTTGAAACTAAAACAAGAGATTGATAAGCTTTTAAATCAGTAATAATAAGAAGATCAAAACAAACAAAACACAAATATGACATTTGTCACATAAAAAGGGACATTTGTAAATTGAAAGTCATGACAATTTACAGATGTCCTTTTTTTGCGTGATTGGTAGAATAAGCTTGTAAATAAGAGATAGGAAAAAAGAAAGGAGAAGAGGATGAAATACGTAGTATTAGTCAGCCACGGAACATTTGCACCAGGACTTCACAGTGTACTTAAGATGTTAGCTGGTGGAGAAAGAGAAGACGTGATCAGCGTCGGATTAGAGGACGGAATGAGTGCTGATGAATTCGCAGAGAAATTTAGCAATGCGATCAGCAAGATCACAGTAGACGATGAGATCATTCTTCTTGGTGACATTGTGGGTGGATCACCTCTTACAAATGCAATTGAACAGGTATCAAACAAAGGACTGATCGGTAAGACCATGATCTTTGGAGGAATGAACCTGGCAATGGCATTAACAGCAACATTAATGAAAGACGGCGTAGACACAGACATGCTAAAAGATAGCTTGATCAATGAGGCAAAAGACGCAGTGAAAGAATTTGTTATGACATCAGCAAACGATGATGAAGAAGACGATATTTAAATTTTAAGGAGGAAAAAAATATGTCAGTTTCATTTTTAAGAATTGATGACCGTATGATCCATGGTCAGACAGTAACACGTTGGTCACTAGAGTATCCATGCGATGGGCTGATCGCAGTGAACGACAAAGCAGCAACAACAGATGCACTTAAGATGGCATACAAGAGTGCCAGCACAAAGAAAACATTTGTTTGGACATATGAAGCATGGAAAAAGAAAAACCAGAAGTATTAGACAGCAAAGACAATTACTTCCTGATCACAAAAGATCCAATCCAGATGAAGAAGATCTTAGTGGATGATGGATTTGTTCCAAGTGATGTAAAGAAAGTAATCGTAGGACCATGTAATGACAGACCAGAAGCTGTCAAACTTGGTAATAACCAATCTATTACACAGGAAGAAGCAGAAGCTTTAGAAGCAATCAGCAAAGCTGGTTATGAAATCGAATTTGCACTGATCAAAGAAGCGTCCATCGGAACATGGGACAAATTCAGAGGTCAGTTTGGATTTAACTAAAAAACCAATAGAGAGGAGAAACTATTATGACAATTAGTTGGTTACAAGCAATCATTTTAGGTATTTTTGCCTGCTTATCCAGTATGCCTGGTATGGGAGGTACAACCATTGGTAACTACACATTAGGAAGACCATTAGTTGCAGGTCTTGTCTGTGGTATCGTACTTGGAGATATTCAGGCAGGTGTTTTAGTCGGTGCGGCAATGCAGGTTGTATATATCGCATTGGTTACACCAGGAGGAACTGTATCAGCAGACGTTCGTGCCGTATCTTATATCGGTATTCCACTGGCAATGTTAGCATTAAATTCATACGGATTAGATCCTGCATCAGCAAAAGGTATCTCCATGGCAACATCATTTGGAGCAATGGTAGGAACGATCGGTACAGTATTATTCTATGGAACAGCAACGATCAACCTTGTATGGCAGCACATTGGATGGCAGGCCGTTGAAAAAGGTGAATTCAGGAGATTATACGTTGTAGATATGGTTCTTCCATGGATTTCTCATATCATCTGCAGTTTCTTACCAGCAGTTGTAATGTGTAAATTAGGAGTTCCAGTTGTAGAAGCGATCAAAACAACATTACCAATGGATGGAATTGCAATGAAAACACTGTTTACAGTAGGTAGCTTGCTTCCTTGCGTAGGTATTGCGATCTTATTAAAACAGGTAGTAACAAAAGCAGTTGACTTTATACCATTCTTCTTCGGATTTACATTAGCAGCAAGTATGGGATTAAACCTTGTATCAGTAACAGTTGTAGCAGCAATGTTCGCAATTATTTACTACAACATTAAAATGGTAGGAATCAGAGCAAAAGAAGCAGCCTTAGCTTCTGGCGGTTCCTTTGACGATGATGACGAGGAGGATATTTAATATGGCAGAGAAAAAACTATCTAAAAAAGCGTTAAATAAATCATTCCGTAACTGGGCTTATGGAAACTTAACATGTTTCTCTCAGGAACATATGCAGACATTTGGTTATCTGTGTGCAATGCTTCCATTGGTAGAAGAGTTATATGATACAAAAGAAGAACAGAAAGAAGCAATGAATACATACACAGCTTTCTTTAATACAGAACCACAGGTTGGATCTATCATCGTAGGTATCACAGCTGGTCTTGAGGAAGCAAAAGCAAATGGAAATGAAGATATCGATGCAGAAGCGATCAATGGTATCCGTGCCGGTCTTATGGGACCTTTAGCAGGTATTGGTGATTCCTTAGTTGTAGGTACATTAATTCCTATCTTACTTGGTATCGCACTGGGATTATCAACAGGTGGATCTGTCGTAGGACCGATCTTCTATATCGTAGCATGGAACTTGATCATGGCATTTGGAATGAAGTTCTTATACTTCAAAGGATATGAACTGGGTGGAAAAGCCGTAGATATCCTGGTTGGTGAGCAAGCAACCGCGATCCGTGAAGCAATCGTTATGTTAGGAACAATGGTTGTTGGATCTGTAGCAGCAACATGGGTATCAGTAAAAACATCATTCCATCTTGTAAACAGTGCAGGAAAGAATTCTTAAATCTTCAGAAACAGTTAGACGGAGTATATCCAGGATTCTTAACAGCAGCTTTTGTAATCTTCTGTTGGTGGTTAATGTCAAAGAAAAAAGTATCTCCAGTTGTTACAATGTTGATCTTAGTAGTTGTAGCATTTATCGGAGTTATGATCGGATTCTTTAACCCAGGATTAAAATACTAAGAAAGGAAGTGTATTATGACAACACAAACAAGAGCACAGCAGTTAAAAGAAATTGAATTTCAGACACAAATGCTTAATAACCTCAAAAAATGGATTCGCAATCTCATTATTCTATCTTCTATCGGAGTCATACTTGCGTATTGGGGACTAGGTGTCCAAAGTAAAATGCCATTTACAGTATTTGGTGTAGCTGGAGTGATCATTACGATCATCAGTGTGATACTTTGTGTTGTCATAGGACTTGGTATTAAGCGAGGAAGAGCAAACGTAGACAAGATATTACAATTAGTGAAAGCCTAAGCATAGAACTATTGTTTTTTGAGTGAAAAAGGACGATTATAGTTAGATCGTCCTTTTTTCTACAAAGAAAGGGAAAAAATATGAGGAAAGTTAGCCCAAGATTAGTAGCAATAATGATGGCAGGAGCTGTTACAGTTACCTCCATAACACCAGTAACAGGATATCAAACGATTACTGTAAATGCTGCAACAGATAGTCAGGAGAAAGAGGCAGCGCAAGGATATCAAACGAATTTAACAGGTTTTGATTATAAGAAAGGCGATTGGAAAGAAACAAAAGATGGTCTGTACAGCAATGCAGTTGATAAAGGAGACTGTTTTGCATTCAGTAAAACAACAGCTAAGAATTTTGTATATTCTACAGACGTAACATTTAAGAGAAATCAAGGTGCAGCAACATTAATTTTCCGTTTTAATAATAATCTTGATAATAAAGAATGCTATGCGGTAAATATCGATGGAGGTTCGCATAAATGCAAGCTTTGGCGATGGCAGGAAAATAGTGATTATCAGTTGATTGATGAAAAAGAAGTAAAAGCAACGGATGATGAGAAATATACTTTAAAAGTAGTGGCTTACGATTCATGGATTTCTTATTATGTAAATGATACTTTGATAGCAAGTACAGGTGATTATACACTTCAAAAAGACGACAAAGGACAGAGTACTGTTTTGACAGAAGGTTCTCTTGGTCTATTAAATTGGAATGGTGAGATGACATTCCAAAATACCTATTATACAGAATTAAATGATCAAACACACCAGAGTTAAAAAATATCTCGGTATCTTCCTCAACTGGAGATGTGGAGAAAGCAGCACAATTTACATCCACAGAACCAATTATGATTCAGTATGTAAAGAATAATGCAGAAACAGTAGACTTGAATATCGAAAAGAAAAATGAAAATGCAGATGTACAGGTTGAATATGATGGAAAAACATATAACGATGGAAAGAATATTCCAGTTAAAGTTGGTAAGAATTACATTACAGTAAAGAGCACAGTTCAGGGAGAAAATGGACAGACAGCAACTTTAACATATCGTGTAAATGTGCATCGCCGAGCAGCAGATAAAACTTATTATAATGAAGCATACAGAAATCAGTATCATTATTCTGTAAAGGACGGATGGGGAAATGATTTAAATGGATTGGTTAAGTATAAAGGAACATATCACATGTTCTATCAGTCTATGATGATACAAAATGGGGGCAATGCATTGGGCACATGCAACAAGTAAAGATTTGATCCATTGGGAAGAACAGCCAATTGCATTATATCCAGATGCAAATGGAGCTATGTTTTCAGGATGTATTGTAGCGGATGAAAAGAATACATCAGGACTTTTTGGTGACGGCAATGAAGGTGGATTAGTTGCATTGATCACAGCAGATGGAAATGGACAACGTATTAAAGTTGCCTATAGTACAGATGAAGGAAAAACTTGGAAAAAAACAAATAAAATTGTAGCAGACTGGTCAAAAGATCCATTAAACAATAGAGATTTCCGAGATCCTAAAGTTTTAGATGGGAAAATAAATGGTTCATGGTAATTGCAGGCGGACCACTTCGTATTTATTCATCAGACAATCTGACAGATTGGAAATGTGAATCTACATATGCAGATCTTCATACAGAATGCCCTGACCTTTATCCAATTGAAACAAAAGATGGTGTGAAATGGGTACTTTCCCGCGGTGGAAGATTTTATAAAGTCGGTGATTTTAAACAAGTTGATGGAAAATGGAAATTTGTTGCAGATGAAGCTTACAAAAACAGTGACGGTGTTATGAACTTTGGTAAGGATTCCTATGCAGCAATGACATATTATGTACAAAACTTCGGAACACAGGAAAATCCAACGATTCCAGAGATTATTGAAGGAAATTGGATGAATACATGGGATGATTATTGTAATAAAGTTGCAGATACTGTAGGACAGAATTTTAATGGAACTTATAATCTGAATCTTAAAGTAGGACTAAAACAGGAAAATGGAAAATACGTTTTAACACAGACACCAATCAGTGAATATGAGAGTTTAAGAGATGCAGAAAATAAGATTTCTTATAAAGATGTTACAATTTCAGAAGATAATGATCTCTTAAAGGATTTTTGCAAAGGATACATATGAGATTGTTGCTAAATTTAAACCATCAGAGAAAACAAAGAAAGTTGGGTTCAGACTAAGAAAGAATCAAAATGATACAGAATATACCGATGTAATTTATGATTTAGAAAATGAGAAACTATCTATCGATAGAAGTAAATCAGGAAAGATTATCAGTCAGGAATTCAAAAAAATAAATGAGCAGTCTAATGTGAAAAAGAATGAAGATGGTTCTGTAGAATTACATATTTATGTAGACAAAGCTAGTGTTGAAGTATTTAGCAGTAATAATACAGCAGCAGGAGCGAACCAGATATTCCCAACACCAACAAGTTTAGGAGCATCTGTTCTAGTAGAAGGTGATCCTGTAAAAGCAGATATTGATATTTATCCAATGAAGTCAATTTGGACAGATAAGGAAGAATTGACAGATGTGGAATCTGTTGGATCTATGCAGAATGAGAACCAGATATTATATGCTGGTGATAGTGTAGAATTAAGTGCATATGTATTTCCAATTTCTATGGATCAGACGATAACATGGGATGTTACAGAAGGAAAAGATGTTGTAAGTATCAAAGAGTCAGATGGAAAAGCAGTTGTAACAGCATTAAAATCAGGAAAAGCAACAGTTACTGCATCGAGTAAATCAGATCCATCAAAGAAAAAGATATTTACGATTAATGTAAAAGAAAATAACTTCAAAACAAACATTAAGAAATTTGTAAATGTAAGTGGTAATTGGACGATTGATGGAGAAGTGTTATCAGATTCCAACCAGTCTGCAAATGATTTTTATATGTCTGAAGATGCGGTAGTTAATGAAAAATCAACAATAGAAGCGGATATGTCCTTTGAAAAAGGATTAGTTAACTTAATTTTTGCATCAAAATCAACGGATCCAAATGGAGCATATTGTCTTCAGTTTGTTCCAGGTAGTAACAAGGTGCGCTTGTTCAGAATGTATAAAGATGGTGATATTGCAGTAGGAGAGATGTCTTCTAGCATTAGTGATGGAGCATATCATCATGTGAAGATTGAAAAAGAAGCAAATGCAGTGAAAGTATATGTAGATGATAAGGAATGCTTAAATTATACTTTTGATGCAAATAAAGAGTCAGACAAAGATTTCTTTGATATCAAAACTGGATATATGGGACTTGGTTTATGGGATGGTGCAGTAAGTTTCAAGAATTTATATGTAGATAAAAAAGAAGAAACAAAACCATCAGAGCCAACAAAACCATCAGAGCCAACAAAACCATCAGAGCCAATAAAACCATCAGAGCCACCAAAACCATCAGAAACACCAAAACCATCAGAAACACCAAAAACAATTTCAGTAACATTAAAAGGTAATGGTGGAAAAACTGTTACAACAATAAATAAAACAAAAGCTGGAACTAAATTACCAGGATGGAATAAAACAAAATATAAAACTGCTGGTAAGAAAGGTTATGTATTTGCGGGATGGACTTATCAAGGAAAAGTTGTTAATAAAGTACCTGCTTCAGATAAAAATATTGTATTAACAGCAAAATTTGTTAAAATCAAAGTAGGAACAGCGAAACTATCATCTTTGAAAGGTAAGTCTGGAAAAGGAACAGGATTTGTAGCCAAATCTATCAAATATACAAATAAATATGGAGAAAAACGAGGATTTAGATTTCGTTATTCTACAAGCAAAAAGATGAAATCTGCAAAATACAAAACAACAGGTTTAGCGAAAAATGTTTATACAAAAACAGGTCTAAAAAAAGGCAAGAAATATTATGTACAGGTTCGCTATTACTACTATGATTCAACAAATCAGAAAGTATACGGAGCATATTCTAATGCGAAGTCAGTGAAAGCAAATTAAAAATGAAAAGCCATCTGGGATATTTCACTCTCGCCAGATGGCTTTTCTTGCTTTATAATAATGGAAGAAATAGACAACAAAGCAGAGAAACGAAAGGATGCAGACATAATGAAAAAATATAAAGCAGTATTTAGTGATATTGATGGAACATTATTAAATTCAAAACATCAGATACCAGAAAATACAAGAAAAAAAATAAAACAGATCAACCAAAATGGAATCCCATACGTCTTAGTATCCGCAAGAATGCCCAAAGGCATGACAGCTATCAGAGCAGAATTAGAGGCGAAGAGTCCAATGATCTGCTACAGCGGAGCTTTAGTTGTTGATGAAGAAGACCATCCAATCTACAGTGTGGCAATGCCACAAGAAGTTGCCATGAAGTTATGCAGAAGAGTCTATGAATTGAATCCAAAGATTTCGGTTAACATTTACACAAACGATGAATGGCTGGTAAAAGATAAAAAAGAATATTGGGCAGCGCAGGAAAGTGATATCACAGGCGTGATTCCACAAGAAGTGTCTTTTGAAGATGAAGAAGTCTACAAAGAAGTACACAAGGTGTTATGCATGGGAGATAAAGAAGATATTGCAGCGTTGGAACAACAGTTAGTAAAAGAATTCCCACAGATCAGAATTTATCGATCCAAAGATACCTATTTAGAGATCATGTCCATGAAAGCATCCAAATCCGATGCAATCCATATGTTAAAAGACCATTTTCATGTGAAACAAGAAGAGATAATGGCATTTGGTGATAATTTCAACGATATCGATATGATCAGATATGCAGGACTTGGAGTCGCCATGGGCAATGCAGCAGATGAAGTAAAAGAGGTAGCAGATATTGTCACAGACATCAATGACAATGAAGGAGAACGCCAGATTCTGGATAAATATTTTAAATAAAATTTAAAACAAGAGTAATAGCAAGGGCCATAAAATAAACGTAATCTCAGAGATTAGACAGTTTATTTTATGGTTCTTTTTCTTATGAATAATGAATATTCATAAGAAAAGTTTGAAAAGTTGCAAAAATCATACTAAAATAGGTTAGAAAAATTGCAAAATTATCAAAAAAATGGTTGGAAAAGTTGCAAAACTATGTAAAATAAGGTTAGAAAAGTTGCAGAATAAACAAAAAAGTGGATGGAAAAAATAAAATCAGAGGTGATATGATGATCGATCGAGAAATGAAAACCACAATCAATAACTGGATTTTACAGGGAAAAGAGGCATTCCTATTAACTGGAGCAAGACAGATAGGAAAAACATATCTGATCAGAGAGTGTTTAAAAGAATCAAAATACGATTATATAGCACTCAATTTTATAGAACGTCCAGAACTAGTAGAACTATTTGAAAATGCTACAAATGCACAAGACCTGTTAATGCGATTGAGTCTGATCACGGATAAACAGCTAAACAAAGGAAATACAATTATCTTTTTTGATGAAATACAAGAATTTAAAGATATTGTCACAAGAATCAAATTCCTTGTAGAAGAAGGAAGTTATAGATACATTATGAGTGGTTCACTTCTAGGCGTTGAATTAAACGACCTAAGATCAGCCCCAGTAGGCTATCTAAGAATCGAAGATATGTATCCGTTAACAGTAAAAGAATTTATGAAAGCCGTTGGAATCAAAGAAAACATACTAGAAATGCTGGAAGAATGTTATAAGAAACAACAGCCAGTCGATGAATTTGTACACAAAAAAATGTTAGATGTGTTTTATCTCTATCTCATCGTAGGAGGAATGCCAGAAGCAGTTGCAGTATATACACAAACAAACGACCTTGCAAGAGTAGCAGCAGTCCATCAAAAAATTATGAGATTATATAAAGCAGATTTTACAAAATATGAAACAAATTACAAACTAAAATTAAGAGAAATCTACGATTCCATGCCAGGACAACTGGACAGCAAAAACAAAAGATTCAAGATTAACACACTCGGAAAAGGACTCAATTACGACAGAGTAGCAAATGATTTCCTATGGTTGAAAGATGCAGGCGTAGCAATTCCTGTATACAACATAAACGAACCCAAACTGCCACTGATTATAAGTGAAAACCGAAATTTATTCAAACTATTCTTCTCAGACGTAGGAATCCTGACCAATCAATATTCAGATCAGGTAAAAATAGCAATACTAAATAAAGAAAAATCAATCAACAACGGAGCCCTCTTCGAAAATGTAGTAGCACAAGAACTATTAGCAAACGGATTCAATTTATATTACTTCAACAACAAAAAACAAGGAGAATTAGACTTCGTCATAGAACTAGATGGAAAAGTAACTCCACTAGAAATAAAATCAGGAAAAGACTACAAAAAACACAGTGCCTTAGTAAACGTATTAAAAGACAAAAACTACGAGATAGAAAAAGCATACATCTTCTCAGAAGGAAATGTAGAAACAAAAGGACAGAAGATCTATATGCCAATTTACATGATCATGTTTCTAAAGAACACAGAATTAAAAAACACAATTTATAAGATAGATTTAAGTGGATTATAGAAAAGAGCATAAGTTATACTAATTTCAACACCCTAAATCAAAGAAGATTTCAAATATATAATGGGCAGGAACCGTATGAACACGTTCCTGTCCATTATATATTTGAAATCTTCATTCACAGCATAAAGTGTATTGGTTGAATTGTAAATATCAAGTATTGAAAATATGAAATAAATATAGTATATTAAAAACAGATGGGAGGGAATCAGTCAAATGGCACAGCAAAAGAAAATAAAGAATCATATAAAAGCAGATCATATTTTAAAAAATTTCTGGAAAGATACTTCATCCACATCACACTTCCAGTAATGGATATAGATATTATTCGCATGAGCAATTAAATCAAGTTATGAATGTAAAACCTAATTTAGATAGAATTGTAATAGGTTATTGCAGAGTTTCAAGTAATAAACAAAAAGATGATCTGGAACGACAAATAGAGAATATGAAATTATATCTTACTGCACAGGGCAAACACTTGTTGAAGATTTAGTTCAGATAATAACTGTATTTAGTTGTAAATTACAAGGCAAACGTGCCAATAAAGCAAGAAAACTTGTAAAAGAACTGATAGATGATGGTGGTGAAGAAGATGATAAAAAC
>ENA-OQLB01000287-OQLB01000287.1-human-gut-metagenome-genome-assembly--contig:-NODE-287-length-30064-cov-6.247520_pt1 | contig 30064 bp, 35 predicted proteins | sample MGYA00242656_ERZ504813 | MGnify/ENA primary metagenome ERZ504813 (study PRJEB26092, sample SAMD00036388) | human gut metagenome | host: Homo sapiens | study: EMG produced TPA metagenomics assembly of... | reverse complement strand
TCTGTTCCATCTACAGGATACAGCACAAACTTCTCCGCTGTCTGCTCAGGTTCTTTATAATAGCCATTCGCCAGAGATTCTCCTGCCGAGCAGATTTCCCCCTGTACACCAGGTTCTGTCACCTGTTTGCCTTCCTCGTCTACAAGGATTACTCTTCTTCCGGGAATGCCTTACCGGCCGGTATTTTCTCACTGTCCTCATACTGTCGCTCAATCGGAAAATAGGTACAGTTACAAGTAATCTCAGTTGGTCCATATAAGTTTACAAATTTTGCATCCGGCAGCTTTTCCTGCCAGATACGCAGCTGTTTTGGTGGCATTGCTTCTCCGCTGAACATAACCCTTTTTACTGATTCCGGCACTCTGTAATTCAATCCTTTCAACGCAGACACAAGTGTCAATGCAGAAACAGCCCAGGTCAGATTGGTCACTTTCTTATCGCAAAGATAATCCAAAAGTCTCGGCGGTGTCGAGAAGTATTCTTTCGGTATCAAAACAAGCTGTGCCCCTGTCATGATACTGGAATAAATATCCTTCACAGACACATCAAAATCAAACGGTGCCTGATTTCCAATTACATCCGCTGATGTAATCTCAAAGATTTCTGTAAAATGACGGATAAACCGGCTGGCTGCTCCATGACTTACCACGATTGCCTTCGGTGTTCCTGTTGATCCGGATGTAAAGATTCCGTATAAAACATCCGTCTCTTTCCACTGCCCCTGGATCTGTTCCAGTCTACTGTACTGCTCTTCTGACAATTCCGTTCCTGTCGCTGTCTTAAGTGCCTCTGGTCCCATCACTTTATTTTCCAGTCCATTTCCAACAGCTGCCAGCTGTTCCTTCCCTTTTTCATCGGAAATAATCACTTCAGGATCCAGTTTCTCCATAATCTTTCTCAGACGTTCTGTTGGATTCATCGGGTTCACCGGCACATAAAAGCATCCTGCATAAACGATGCCGAGCATCACTGCCAGTGTTTCTGAACTTTTCTCTAAAAGAACCGGAACCGGGTTCCCCGGTTGAACTTTTTCACTTAATTCTGCGCCTATTACCTGAGCTTTCTTCACAAGTTCCTTCCAGGTCAGCTCCTGATTCACATCCGAAACTGCAACCCGGTCTGCATACTTTTCCGCTGTCTGCTCCAGATCCATAAAATATTCAACTTCTCTTTTGCTATCATTTTTCTACACCTGTTTCTTTTGCCACTTCTATTTCTCCTCGTATCTTTGCAAGATTTTGCTCGTACTGTTGCGCCAGCTGATTCCATGCTTCATAAGCCGGATCATTTCTATGATCTTCCAACTCATAATTCTCTTCTAAATAATTTCCAAGATATGAAGTCACCTTCTCTGCCCCATAAACATTCAGATGATCTCCTTTATCTTGTGTATCTTCAGTCCAATTCAAACCCAGTTCTTCTACCTTCTCATTCAAATCAAGATATGCAATTCCTTTTTCATCTGCGTATTGCTGCATCTCCGCATGACGTTTATGATTCCAATTCTTCGGTGACGGCATACTGACAAGCAATAACTGCGCATTATTCTTCTCACACAGTTCTTCAATTTTCTCCAAATAGATTTTAACATACTTTGGCATTGTTTCACATTTTTTCTTTTTCTTCATATAATCCGGTTTGCCTTCATATGGGGCAACCTCATCTCGAATCACAAACCCCTTGTAATTCGTATGTATTTTCGGCTCATCCACCGCTGTCTTCCATAGATTATGATAACGAAACACCGGAAGATAATATTGACCCATCTGTTCTAAAATTGCCTGTGTACTTTTCACTGCACCGATATCACGGAACAAGGTATTTGTCTCGAGCATAACTATTTTAGGAGACTGCCCTTTAAATCCCTGTTTTAACATATAATAAGTTTCTGGAATTCTCTGTGCTCCCTGTCCACAGTCATAAGCTGCAATTCCCTTATCTTCCCACAACCGCATTGTAGACACGGAATTATAGCTTTCACTATCACCGGCCACCAGCAGATCCAATGTATCTTCCGGCTCAACTGTAAGAGCCGCAAATGGGCGGTTTCTTCCGGTCACTTCTCCATTCAGCTGATGCACCACATAATATTCCATCCCGACAGAACTTGTCACCAAAAATACTGCCAGTATTACAATAAAGAGAATTCCTCTTTTTATCTTACTCATTCTTCTCACCTCAGAAACCAGCATAGATCAGATCCTGAATCTGATATCCATCCCCATACGCTGCGAAGATCAAAATCCCTATAACTAAGGCATAATACAATCCCCAGCGCACCGGTACAGCCAGTTCTCCCATTTTCTTCTGTACAGAGATTCCGCGCTCTTTCATAGAACCTATCACTCCCACGATCAGACAACCTACAATTACTGCCAGATAATCTGCCCGCTCAAGTCCAAGTGTATACAGTGTCCCATCCGTTAATTGTCCCACATCAAAATTCTTTATCATACTACAGAACATATACCATCCGGCCTTCAATCCATTTGCACGGAAAAATAACTCTCCAACCACAATAATCACCCATGTCTTTGCAATCTGGATTGTTCTCCAGATTTTCGTCTCCGGATCAATATGACACGCTTCTAAAATATGGTCTCGAACCGGCTCTACAGCAATCCCAAGCATGATCAATACAAAATAATACATTCCATAGAAAATATAGTTCCACTGTGCGCCATGCCAGACTCCGTTCGCAACCCACACTGGGAATAGGGCGATTGCAGAAGTCACCAGTCTTGTAATATGCTTTCCGCAATGCTTTCTTCCATACTGGTTCCATTTCTTAACCAATCCGGATACCGATACCGGATAGAAAATATATGCCTTGAACCACGCGCCGAGTGTAATATGCCATCTGCGCCAGAATTCGGAAGGATTCTTCGCACAGAACGGCTGTCGGAAGTTTTCTGGAAGGCAGATACCAAACAGCTTTCCACTTCCTATAATGATATCCATACAACCGGAGAATTCCATATAAAGCTGAATCACATAACCAATCGCTGCCGCAAGAATCACTGCTCCATGATAGTCTGCATAATGGTCAAACACCTGATTTACCATCAGTGCCATACGGTCTGCTATCACCATCTTTTTAAAGAGTCCCCAGAAGATTCTTACATAACCATCGACCACATTTCTATATTCCAATGGCTTTCCTGTATACAAAGTATCTGCCACATCTGAATATCTTGCGATTGGTCCCTCCATGATCTGTGGGAAGAATCCGAGAAACAATGCGGTTCTCCAGATTTCTGTCTCTGCCTGGATGGTTCCCCAGTACACATCTGTCATATAACCAATTGCCTGCAATGTATAAAATGAAATTCCAATTGGCATTAATAGCTTTTCCGGTCTCCATCCTTCCAAAACCGGATGTCCGAATAAATAACTCAAGTTTGTCGTAAAGAAATCAAAATATTTTAAATAACCAAGAACTCCGAGTAAAATCAGGATTCCCAGTATTAATACTCTTCTTCCCTTTTTCTGATACTCTGCTTTAATTACTTTCTTTTGTTTCCGATCCATGCCTTCCACGGCTTTTGCTTCTTCTGTTTTGAGCAAAGTCAGCCAGATGCCAATACAATGGGTCAGAAGCGTTGTCCCCAAAAGATAAACCAGCAATTTTCCACTTAACAGATAAAAGAAAATCCAGCTGAATGCAAGCAAGACTCTTCCTCTCCATTTCTCCGGTGCAAGCTGATAGGCCAACAGACAAACCGGAAGAAATAGGAATATATATATAATTGAATGATATCCCATCTTTGAAGTTCTCCTTTTTCATATGTTGTAAACTATACTTTCTTTCAAAGTATCTATAAAGTTACCATACAGATACAAACATTTCTAGTGTAAACCTTTTTTATTATTTCATCAACATCTTAAAGCATACTCTCTACATTTCTTAAGATTTTATAAATTTGTCTCCCGCTCAACTGGTATGGTTTGTTTTTGTAAAAGTGGCTCTTTTTTATAGTCCACTTCTGTTGTATAGTATGATAAATCTTAAAGGAAGAGGTTTTTGTTATGAATTCTAAGTCAACAGTAACATTAAAGAAACTTGTCATGGCTGCACTGTTCGCAGCGCTTGCCTGTGTTGCTACGATGTCAATCAAGATTCCTACTCCCGGAACAAGCGGATATATTCACCCGGGTGATGCGATTGTTATCCTTGCTGGTGTTGTTCTCGGACCTGCATGGGGATTCCTCGCAGGCGGTATCGGATCTGCTATGGCAGACCTGCTCGGAGGATATTTTGTCTATGTTCCGATCACATTCGTGATCAAAGGACTGGTATCCCTTTGCTCCGCCCTTCTTTACCGTAAAGTAGGTAAGAATTCCAAAAGCCGTTACACAGCAGTCATCCTCGGCGGTGTTGCTGATATCATTCTCGTTGCCGGCGGTTACTGCCTGTGCGAGTACTTTATCTACGGAGCCGGTGCATTCGCAAGCGTTCCGGCGAACCTGGTCCAGGGAATCGGTGGACTGATCCTTTCTGCTGTACTTTATCCGATTTTGATTGCAATTCCGGATGTAAAACAGACAGCACTTGCGAATTCATAAGTTTTGTTTATTAACTGATAAGCCCTATAATATTGCACGTAAAATTCCCCATGGGAAGACAGAATCTTTACTTCTTCTCATGGGGGATTTTGTCGTATCTAAATACTTATTTTCACATAAAAAAAAGTCCGGAAACAATCATTTCCAAACTTTCTAAGAGGCGCAGACCGGATTTGAACCGGTGAATCAGGGTGTTGCAGACCCACGCCTTACCGCTTGGCTACTGCGCCATATCTTAAATTTTATTACAGTCAGCAATGCTTTCTGTAAAATGACCCCGACGGGAATCGAACCCGTGTTACCGCCGTGAAAGGGCGATGTCTTAACCGCTTGACCACGGGGCCTCAACGATCACTTTCTTGCGTGACCGTTTTATATAATATCATATGTTTTTGTGAAATGCAAGTGTTTTTACAAATTTTCTTTTATTTTTTTCATCACAATTCAAGAATGTAACAGTTACTCACCATTTTTCACTTCGAACCTGCTGATTCCCATCATGCTCACTGTTCCATCCGTGCTGTTCGTATCGATCTCGCAACTATTATAAAACTTCCGTCTTCATACCAGTTATATACATTTACAAGCTCGGATTCTGTATGTTGGGATGCTTCTCCATATGCTGCCTGAACGACATCAATTGCCGTTCCTAACTGGATTCCTCCCGGGAATATTACTGTCAGGTCTTCGTTTCTCAGTGAATACTGTTCCACATAGATTCCTCCGACCAGACAATCCTTCGCTTCTTTTACAGCATTCCCTGTATTGATCAGATCCACCATGATCGTATTCTTGGAAGCATCTTTAAACCAGGCATTCTGATAATCTCCTGCTTCAATCTCATACTCCTGCGGAAGGCTTTTTTTCATCCAGCGTAAGTCCAGTGCTTTCCAGGTCTGCAATCGTACACGGAAGTGTCAGTACCTTACCGTTAATCTGAACGGTATAAGAATTCCAGCTTGCTCCAAGTTCTTCACTTTGTGGTGCGGCACCTTCTATATCCGACTGGATTCCCTTAGCGGCTTCTGCTTCTGCCGTTGCTTCCTGATTCTCTTCTTCCAGCATTTCATCTGTACTATTCTCCGCTTCGTCCTCACCATTATCCTTCGCAGATTCCTTTACAGCCTTTGGCACTTTAATCTTCTTTGTATCATTATAGGACACAAATGTCACTTCCAGTGTATAGGATGTCACCTGTGCATTCTCTTCTCCTGCTGCCTTCAAATAATCTGTCAGATCAAAGGTAATCTTTGCCGGAAGTATATTACTTCTATAAATATCAATCACACAGTCCACATTTACGTTGTTCAATTTCTGCTGAAGCTCCTCGTTGTTTTCCTCATCCTCGGAAGCCTGTAGATTCCAGCCTGACAGATCAGAGGAATCTTCTCCGAGTAAAGCTTTCAGTGTATCTGCAAATGTCTCCTGGAACTGTGTTCCACTGATCGTTCCTGTCAGCTCAAAGCACTCTTCCTTATTCACGGTCGCAAGATCCTGTGAAACACTGAATGCTCCGGACAGATTCTGAAGTCCATCAAACAATACAGTCTGCTGTGAAGATGTCTCTTTCTCCTCAACAGCGTTCTTCTCCCAGGCTTCATCCGTTCCACTGTAGATCACAGTCTTCCCGTCTTCTTCCACCTGATAAGATTCCATCTCCTGTGTCTCTTTCGTTCCGGCCATATTCGTCTTCTGCTGACCTTTTCTGTGTACTGATGCCGGATTCCGTGTCATCTCGATATCCAGATTGCTCTCCTGGCTGATCGCACTGTCGCCATCACCCATCTGCAGTTTTACGATCTGATTCTCTTCTGCCGATTCTACTGATGTCATATTAACCTCAATATCGCGGAACAGATTCTCCGATGTCGCTGCTTTCTGACAGCCACTCAGACTTCCAACTGCCGCAAGAAATATAATTCCTGCTGTTAACTTCTTTATCCATTTACATTTCATAGTTTGTCTTTCACTTCCCAAGTCGTATATTCAAGAATGCCTCGACATTCTTGCTGCTATCTCTTATCGTAACCAGCTTTGCACTTCATTATACAAAATTATTTTCTCAAAAACAATGCTTACTTCCTGCCTGTGACATCTCACTACTGAACAATAGTTACTGTTCACACACCACTATCCCGCGAGGTGTTTTGGCATGAATATGCCAATAACCCGAGCATTCCCCTATCGTCTTCTATTTTCCTACTACTTTTATATGTTTATTAGGTTTTTCTATTGACTTTCTCGTTGAAATGCTTTATCATACTTTTCATACTTGTTTAATATGTTATTTTGTTTGAGTGAGGAATTTGCTTATGAATATCTTATGCTTTGGAGATTCGAATACTTACGGATACCGCCCGGATGGAACCGGACGCTTTGATGAAAAAACAAGATGGACCTGCCTGCTTCAAAAGAAATTCGGCAACGGACATCGCATTATCGAAGAAGGATTGTGCGGCCGCACAACTATTTTTTCGGACGCTTTTCGCGAAGGCCGCCGCGGATTAGACCAGATTGGAATCACAATAGAGACTCACAATCCTATAGATCTTCTGGTTCTCATGTTAGGAACAAATGACTGTAAAACGCGCTTTAATGCTTCTTCCAAAACGATTGCCAAAGGATTGATTCAGGTTATTGAAAAGGCAAAGAAATATAGTTCTCAGCCTTTGAACTCTTGATCATCTCTCCAATCCATCTTGGCAATGGAGTCGGAGATGACGGCTTTGATTCTGAATTCGATCTTGCCTCTGAACAGGTTTCCAGACAGCTTGCACAGGAATATCGGAAAGTTGCCACTCATTATCATGCCGGTTTTCTGGACGCTTCAAAAATTGCTTTTCCAAGTGAAATTGACCGGGAGCATCTGGATGGATCCGGTCATGCGACACTTGCAGATGCTGTTTATAAAACAATTACTGAAAGTGGATTGCTTGAGAAAGGGATGGATTCTTCTTTCTGTCATATTGCATAATTCGTAATGTGCACCGCTAGGCGCACACATCAAAAGAAGCATCATCTCGGTGCTTCTTTTCTTTATGTAAATATGCTATAATACATCAATACGTTCGTGTACAAAAGTATGCGCACTTTTACAGGAGGACTACACATGGGAAAACATGAGAAAGAACGTGACGGATTCAAAAGCCGGACAGGATTTATCCTTGCCTGCATCGGCTCTGCCGTCGGTATGGGGAATATCTGGCGATTTCCTTACATGGTATCAGACTGGGGTGGTATGACTTTTCTGATTCCTTATATTTTATTTGTAATATTGATTGCTTCTACCGGAGTGATCGAAGAGATGGCGCTCGGACGCGCCGCCAAAGGTGGACCAATCAAAGCCTTTGGTGTCTGTACAGAAATGCGAACTGGCAATAAGAAAACAGGTGAATTGATCGGACTGCTTCCGGTTCTCGGCTCCCTCGCACTTGCAATCGGATACACAGTTGTTGTCGGATGGATTTTCAAGTATACCTTCCTTGCACTGACCGGACAGATTGCCGGCATGAAACAAGATATGAATCAAATTGGAGGCATGTTCGACAGTACTGCTTCTGCTTTTGGTAATAACCTTTGGCTCGTAATTGCAGTCCTTGTAACTGCTGTGATCATGGCAATGGGGATTGCCGGTGGAATCGAGCGTGCCAACGGCGTAATGATGCCGTTATTGTTCGTACTGTTTCTTGGACTCGGGGTATATATTTTCTCCCTTCCTGGTTCATCGACCGGATATCGTTACATCTTCACGATCAATCCAAAGGGACTTTTAGACCCAAGACTTTGGATCTATGCTTTTGGGCAGGCATTCTTCTCTCTGTCCATTGCCGGAAATGGAACTGTCATCTATGGTTCCTACTTAAAGGATTCTGAAGACCTGGTAAGTTCTGCAAAAAATGTTGCCATCTTCGATACAATCGCTGCCTTACTCGCTGCTTTCGTGATCATTCCGGGAATGGCAGTCGGCGGTGCTGAATTATCTTCTGGCGGCCCGGGACTGATGTTTATCTATCTGGTCAATGTATTCAACGGAATGCCCGGCGGCAAGATTGTAGGAATCATTTTCTACATCTGCGTACTTTTTGCCGGAATGAGCTCACTTGTAAATCTGTACGAAGCTCCGGTTGCTACATTACAGGAACGTTTCGGATTAAAGCGTGTCTCAGCTGTTGGAATCATTGCAGCATTCGGCTGCTGTATCGCACTTCTCATCCAGGGCATCGTCTCCGGATGGATGGACGCAGTTTCTATCTATATCTGCCCACTTGGAGCAATGCTTGCAGCAATCATGTTCTTCTGGATCGCAGATAAAGAATTCGCACTGAAAGCTGTAAATACTGGACGTGAGAAAAAAATCGGAACTTGGTTCTTGCCACTTGGAAAATATGTCCTTGTTCCGCTCGCACTTATCGCACTGATTGCCGGCGCAGTGCTGGGCGGAATCGGTTGATGAAACAATAACGTTAAACTACCACATAAAACTATGAGCCACAATCATTCGCAGCATCAAGCTACCATGATCGTGGCTCTTTTCATTCAGCTATCATTATTCTGTTATACCCATTCTCACTTCAAATGTCGTTCCGCCCTGCTCATTTCCGCGAACCTCAATCTTCCCATCATGCACCCGCACAATTTCACGCACTAACGCAAGTCCAAGTCCCACACCGCCAAGCTCACGGCTTCTTGACTTATCTACCCGGAAAAATGGTTCAAAAATCTGCTCTCGAAATGTCTCATCAATTCCATTCCCAGTATCCGCAACTGTCAGGACAACTTCATTCTTCTCTCTCTTCGCCGATACTGTAACGGTTCCATCTACCCGATTATATTTAATTGCATTTTCAACGAGATTATAAATCATCCGATAAATCAGAATATCACTTCCTGTCAATATCAGTTCATCCTCTGGCTTTTCGTTACTGTTCACACTACATGCGACCAGCAACGACTCTTCTGTTCCATCTGATCTTCCATCCGATGAATTTTGTGTCTTCTGTATCAGTTCAATATTCTTTTCCTGCGCCAGCGGTTCCAAATCTGCCAGCACCTCCTCTATCAGCCCCTGCATTTCAATCTTTTCATTACGCGCTACCGTCTGCAGCTCACTCATATCTAAAAGCGTTCTGACAAGCTTGCTAAGGCGTTCATTTTGCTCTGTTACCATCTGGATCGTCTCTTGTGCAGCTGCTTCGTTCTCTGAATTCTCCGCCGCATGATAGAGATCTAGTTGTGCCTGCATTAATGCCAAAGGGGTTCGGAGTTCATGTGCTGCATTCCCTGTAAACTGACGCTGTGTCTCGAATGATTCCGAAAGTCGCAGGAGCATCTTATTATAAGATGTGCGAAGTCGGTCCAACTCTGCGATTTTATTTTCCTCAATCGTATACTCTGTCAGATTCTGCGCCTGAACCTTTTCTACTGTTTCTGAGAATTCTCTGAGCGGTTTCAATGCGCGGCCACTGACAAAATAAGTTACCGCTCCGCCAATCAGCGCTACAACACCAGTGATCAACAAACTTCTATTTCTATAATCTGACTTTGAATTGTATACTTCCGTAGAAAATTGTGATGCGAAATCATCCCACTCATTATCCGGAATATCAATGTAGACTGCCTCCGGCGTAGTGCCTGATCTGTGACGGTCTCCTGAAGCGTATCGATATAATAGACACCATTCTTATATAAGAAAAATGTCAGACATCCACACAATACTGTGATCAGCATGGTTGCAAGAATCGTCAGTCTCCACTGGAGTGATATTTTTCTCATGCTTTCCATCTCCTATCTTATACCCCTCACCAATCTTATTCACGATGGATCATAACCAAGTCCTGCTTTCAGTTTCTTTCTCAGAGAAGACATATGCACTCGGATCGAACCGCTGAAACTATCTACAGAAGAATCCCATACATGCTCGATCAACTCTTCCTGACTGACCGGTCTTCCCTGATTCAAAAGAAGATACTCCAGAATTCCATTCTCTTTTCTTGTCAATGCGACCGGCTTGTCTTTTGCATATGCAGTCCTTTCTTTTGTATCAAAACGAAGACTGCCACATTCAAGACAGACATTTTTCTGTACAAACTTTCTTCTTGTCAGGCTTCGCACACGGGCTTCCAGCTCTTGCAGATGAAATGGTTTTTCCATATAATCATTCGCCCCCGCATCAAGACCGTCAACCTTATCTGCAATCTGACTTCTCGCAGATAAGATCAATACTTTTGTCTCTTCATTTTCCTTGCGAAGCTCCCGAAGAATATCCATTCCATCCATCCCCGGAAGGTTAAGATCCAGCACGATCAGATCATACATTTCCGCATAAATCATATCCAGTGCTTCCTCTCCGTCATTACACGTGTCTACCTCATAACCTGCCTGATGCAGACTTTTCGCAATCATATCACATAATTTCTTCTCATCTTCAACAACTAATAATCTCAATTTATTTTTCTCCATTTTCTTAACAGGAATTTTACACCCCCTATTGTATAATGCAAACATCAAAAGGTCAATAAACGGTTACTGTTCACACGATGTGCGACCAGCAACGCATCTCGCCATTTTAAATCGCCTTTGGCGATGGAGCGAGATGCATTCAAGCCAAAACATGCATCCTCCGTGTCAATCAGCGGAGTGATTGACAGGGAGTGAACAGTAACAATAAACGGACTTTAAACATTGAAAGGAGTATCTAAATGAAATCTGAAAAAGCAACACAAATTCTTTTACTTGCAGCCGGTCTGGTATTTTTCCTTGTCGGAATCTTCCGCGGAGAAGCTGCGGTTGTGCTTAGCAAGGCAATAAAATTATGTATGGAGTGTGTCGGAATTGGATAAGAAAATGAAATCAAGCAAAAACCCTCTGGTTCGCTTCCGCGGATGGATTCAGGCAGCTGCAACGCTGCTGACTAACATTCATATCCCGAATCTGTTCAAAGGGAAAATTTATCAGGGAAATGTAAAGACGATGTGCGTCCCGGGACTAAACTGTTACTCTTGTCCTGCCGCCACAGGCGCCTGTCCGATCGGAGCATTTCAGGCTGTAGTAGGATCCTCCAAATTTAAGTTCACTTACTACATCACTGGATTTTTCATCCTGTTGGGTGTTCTGTTAGGACGATTTATCTGCGGATTTCTCTGTCCGTTTGGATGGTTCCAGGATCTGCTGCATAAGATTCCGGGTAAGAAATTTTCCACCGCAAAGCTGAAGCCTCTGCGGTATCTGAAATATGTGATTCTGGTTGTCTTTGTTATACTGCTTCCGGCATTTGTAACCAATTCACTTGGTATGGGAGATCCTTTCTTCTGTAAATACATTTGCCCGCAGGGAGTACTTGAAGGCGCAATCCCACTGGCACTTGCCAACTCAGGAATCCGTTCCGCGCTTGGACATTTATTTACATTTAAATTCACAATCCTTGCGCTCTTCATCATCCTGAGCATCTTGTTTTACCGTCCATTTTGTAAATGGATCTGCCCGCTGGGCGCTATTTACTCACTGTTTAACAAGGTATCTTTTCTTAAGATTCAGGTTGATCATGAGAAATGTGTTGGCTGCCAGAAATGCAGCCGTGTCTGCAAGATGGATGTCAACGTAGTAGACACACCAAACCATCCGGAGTGTATCCGCTGCGGAGAATGTATGAAAGCCTGTCCGACTGACGCAATCTGCTATCATTATGGGTTTTCAAACAAGAAAAAGGCTGACAATAAATAAACTAAAACAAACAAAATGTAATTTAAAGGAGATTTAAAATCATGAAAAACAAAACACTTAGAACAAACGCAATGAAATTAAAAAAGGTAATCGCTGCATCACTTGCCATTTCTGTACTTTTTGCATTTACAGGCTGCGGAAATTCTTCCTCAACAACCAATACAAAACAGGAATCTTCTTCCACAACAGAAACGGGCAGCACTGACGAGCTGAACAAAAAACTGGACGACCTTTACCAGCAGGAAAACCAGCTTTTCGCTGATCACAAAGATGCATGGGACAAAGCCTTTGGTCTTATGAACAAGAACACTGCCGGTGATACCAAGAACGAAAACTATGCTGACGTTCTTGCAAGTACAGTTGAATCTAATAAAGACTCTTTCTCTGAAGAAGAATATGAAACTTTGAGCAAAGACATTGAAACAATTCGCGGTATCGAAGAAGAGATTGCAAAACTCGAGAAAGAGAGCGCTGCATCCGAATCCTCCGACAACGCTTCCTCTAAATCAGATGAGTCCACAGGTGTATTCAAAGGTTTCAAAGGAAAAGATCTGGACGGCAATGATGTAGACGACAGCCTTTTTGCTAAAAACAAAGTTACAGTTGTAAACTTCTGGTTCAGTGGATGCAAGCCGTGCGTCGGAGAGCTTTCCAAACTGAATGAATTAAATGAGAAGCTCAAAGAAATGGGCGGTGAAGTTGTAGGTATCAACACTGACACTTTAGACAACAATGAGGCTGGAATCAAAGAAGCAAAAGAAATTCTGAAAGCACAGGGCGCTTCTTACAAAAACCTGACGTTTGATTCCAATTCAACAGTTGGAAAATACGCCGGAAACATCATGGCATTCCCTACAACAGTTCTTGTAGATAAAGACGGAAATATTGTTGGCGAGCCATTCATGGGCGGAATCGATGATCAGTCAAACTACGATCAGCTGATGAAGCAGATCCAGTCCGTACTGGATCAGAACTAATTCAGATTTGTTTTTCATCCATCAATGAAATCTGCTTGGAATATCGAATTGTCGAAAATAGTACAATGCTTTATAATGATATTACAAGCTGTAACATTAAAATGGTAATGAGCTGAAATCTCTTTATATATAGAAGGGACGAACTGATATGGATGAAAACAAACAGGAACAGATGGTTTCGATCATTGCACCGGTATATAATGCAGAAGCATATTTACCTGAAATGATAGAGAGCGTTATCTTTCAGAACTATAACAACTGGGAACTACTTCTGATTGATAATTGTTCAATGGATAATAGCTTCGAAATCTGCCAATCATATGAAAAGAAAGATGTACGAATACGAGTTATACAAGAAACAGAAAAAGGTCCGGCGGCAGTCAGAAATCATGGTCTGCTGGCTGCCCACGGTGGCTATATAATGTTTCTGGATGCAGATGACTTTTTAGCAGACAATGCAGTACTCGACCGATTCGTAAATGTGATGAAGCATGAAGAAGCAGATATTGTGGTGGGAAATTATGAACGGCTGTGGAACGGACGACGTTTTGCAGCCGCAAGTCATACGTCCTTTTCTGAATTGAATCCGGATTCTGAAGACTTCAGATTTCAGGGATTCTTTTCAGTTGGGACACTTTCTTATGTATGGGGAAAACTTTACCGAAAACAATTTCTAGAGAAAAACGAAGCTGTTTTTGAGAATCTACCTTACGCAGAAGATAAACTTTTTAATATTCAGTGCTATTTATGCAATCCGAAATATGCTTTTATCCAGGAGACAGGATATATTTATCGAAAAAATGATGACTCCATTTCATTTACTTATCGGCCGAATTCCCTGGAATGCTGGATGGCAATTGCATATCGATTACAGAAGCTCCTGACAGAAAAGGAGATAAAACAGATTCATTGCTTAAAGGATAAAAATGTAGAAAGAGAATGTCTTGAAAAAAAAATATTGGGGATTTATTTATTATTTAATATTTTTTGCAATTTTCTTTGACGCTAAGATGGAATATGTAGAACACAATCATTCGATTTTGGCCGTAATAAAATTGATAAAAATGTATCAGACAGATGATTTGTCCAAAGAAACATTTGTACAACTAAAACGAAAAACATATACAGGAAAACTGTCTCAGAAATTGTGGAAAATCATGATTCAAGGATTTTCTATGGCAATGTGGTTTCACTTATATTGGGGACTCGCATTTGGTATCAAATTATTAATTGATCTAAGAATTGATGAAAAACTTTCAGATACAGGGTTACGTGAGTAAACAGTAAAGATCACTACCGATTCAAGCAATACTTAATCAGAATTAATTTACATCCGCCACCACGCTTGCTATACTGAAATCATATATATAATCAGGAGGCTATTTAAAATGTCTTTTATCAGCGTTTTTGATGTTATGGGGCCGAATATGATCGGTCCTTCCAGTTCTCACACTGCCGGTGCGGCACGCATTGCTTATCTTGCACAGAAGATGATCAACGGACCGCTTGCAAAAGTAGAATTTATTCTCTACGGCTCTTTCGCCAGAACGTATCACGGACACGGTACTGACCGCGCACTTCTTGGAGGAATCATGGGATTTTCCACTGATGATATGCGAATCCGGAATTCCTTCGAGATTGCTACAGAAAACGGACTGAAATACTCTTTTACTCCGAATGAGGAAGAAACTGATATTCATCCGAATACCGTCGATATTATTATGACCAATACTGCCGGTCAGGAGATGACGATCCGTGGAGAATCTCTTGGCGGCGGTAAAGTCACATCACACAGATCAATCATGTAGAAGTAGATTTCACCGGTGAATACAGTGCTATCATTGTTGTCCAGAAGGATGTTCCGGGTGTTGTTGCCTGGATCACCAGCTGTCTCAGCGACCGCCGGGTCAATATTGCTTTTATGCGTCTGTTTCGTGAATCGAAAGGACACACTGCTTACACGATTGTAGAATCCGACGGAAAACTTCCGGAAGAAATTGCCGACACCATCCGCCAGAACGAACATGTTCTGGATGTTATGGTCGTACAGATGTGATTGTGTTCAAGGAGGTTTTTTATATGGATTTTAAAAATGCAAACGAACTCCTTACACTATGTGAGGAACAGAATATTTCTATCTCTGAAGTTATGCGTAATCGAGAGATCATAACCAGAGAATGTCCTGCTAAAGAAGCGGATCAAAAAATGGCACGTGTTCTTGAAATCATGAAAGAAGCTGCCCGCTCTCCGATTGAAAAACCAATCCGTTCCATGGGCGGGCTGATCGGCGGAGAGGCACAAAAACTTGCCCAGCATTCTGCCAGTGGTCAGGGACTGTGCGGTGAACTGCTTGAGAAAGCTATCACTTATGCTATGGCAACCCTTGAGACAAATGCGTCCATGGGACTGATCGTTGCTTCACCTACCGCCGGTTCCGCAGGCATCGTTCCGGGATTGCTTCTCGCTTTTCAGGAAGTATACCATTTCTCCGACAAAGAGATTCAGCAGGTTCTCTTCAATGCGGGCGCTGTCGGTTACCTCGCCATGCGAAATGCCACTGTTGCCGGTGCTGTCGGAGGGTGTCAGGCTGAGGTTGGTGTTGCATCTGCTATGGCAGCGTCTGCCGCTGTTGAACTTATGGGTGGAACTCCTAAACAATGTCTGGATGCCGCCTCAACAGTCCTTATGAACATGCTTGGACTCGTCTGTGATCCGGTCGGAGGTCTGGTAGAATACCCTTGCCAGAACCGTAATGCAGCCGGGGTTGCCAATGCACTGATTGCAGCTGAAATGTCCCTTGCCGGCATTTCTCAGCTCATTCCTTTTGATGAAATGCTCGAGGCAATGTACAAAGTCGGAAAGCGACTTCCGGTTGAACTGCGTGAGACAGCACTAAGCGGATGCGCAACAACCCCATCCGCCTGTGAAGCATGTCATATACACGCATGATACTATTAGATCAACTATTCCAATCGATTAATTAGGAGGCAGGAAAAAATGAAACCGATTTACGAAGAAAATGAAGAAACACTGGAAATCGCTGAACAGATTTCCTGCCATATTCCCCCACATCTTCACAAATCAATGGAACTTGTATCCGTAACAGAAGGTACACTGGAAATCGGAGTCGGAACTGAATTGTATCATATGGAAAAAGGCGATTTTGCACTTGTATTTCCGGAATTGATCCACCACTATCAGGTATTCAGCAGCGAATCCTGTAAGGCAATCTATGCACTTGCTTCACCGCTTCTTGCTCCAAGCTATACGAAAGAATTGCAACAATTTTGTCCTGTAAATCCGGTAATTCCGGCTCAAGAAGTACACCCAGACGTAAATTATGCCCTGCGAAGCATGCTGGTCTATCCAGCCGCTTCACAAGGGCATGTTCTGCATCAGGCATTTATTCAGATTATACTTGCACGCACTCTTCCCTTATTTGAAATGATAGATAAGAGCAGTGTGGGAAGTAATGACATTATCTACCAGACTGTTTCTTATATTGCTGCACATTATACAGAAGAACTGACGCTTTCCAAAATGGCTCATGACCTTGGAATCAGTCAGTCCTCTTTATCACGTGTCTTCTCCGGCACATTTCATACTAATTTTAACCGCTATCTGAATGAAGCAAGACTGGATTATGCCTGTAGTCTCCTGCTTCATAGTGACCATACGATTCTCGACATCTGTATCCGGGCAGGATTCGACAGTCAGAGAACATTCAACCGCATATTCCAGGAACGATACCATATGTCACCAAGAGAGTATCGAAAGCAGCCGCATTAAGTAGCGCTTTCGATATTAACTGTTATTAACCTCTCTCATATGCCATCTGATAAATTACTAGAATATCCTCATATGCCAACGGTTTATATCCGATCAATGAACGCGTTTTGTTTCTTGAACAATCAAGTGCCAGTTTCGCAAGATCATCTTCTTTTACACCAAGTTCTTTTAATCCGATCGGCATTCCGATTGATGTATAATACTGCTCCTGCATATCAATTGCAGTTTCAATTGTTTTCTCCGGATGTTCAAAATCAATATCCATCCCCCATACATTAGATGCATACTGCAGCCAGCGATTTATATTTGCTTTGTAAACATATCTTGCCCAACTGCACCACAGCGCTGCAAGTCCTGCTCCATGCGCTACTTCCGGTACATTCCGGATACTTCATGCTCTAACTGATGAACAACGAGCTGGGACTCTCTTCCACACTGTGTGAGTCCATTATGTGCAAGTGAAGATGCCCACATCATATTTGCTCGTGCAGCATAATCTTCCGGATTCTTCAGACAGTCTCCTGCCGCTTTGCGTACACTTTTGATTACAGCCTCTGCAATTGAATCTGTCAGATAGGTATCCTCACCCGGACAGAAATATCTTTCAATCGTATGCATTGCAATATCTACTGCTCCGCATGCTGTCTGATAAGGACTTACTGTATAAGTAAGAACCGGATCCTCAATTGCAAAGTTCATACGGTTAAAGAGTCCGTTACAGCCACGTTTCTCTCCTGTTTCCGGATTACTGATCACACAGGAAGAACTCATCTCGGAACCGGCTGCTGCCAATGTCAGGATCGCTCCCTTCGGAAGCGTCTTCTGTGGAACAGCTTTACCACAATGAAAATCCCAGACATCCACTTCAGGATTCGCCAGTCCATTTGCAATCGCCTTAGATGAATCCAGAACGGATCCACCTCCTACTGCAAGAACAAAGTCTACGCCTTCTTTTTTGCCAAGCTCAATCCCTTCTCTTACAAGCGGAAGTTCCGGATTCGCAACTACTCCGCCAAGCTCTACAAAACTGATATTTTCTTCCCTCAGACAATTCTCCACCTTATCAAGCAGTCCACTCTTTCTTGCGGAATTTCCACCGAAATGTACCAGGACTTTCTTTGGATGAAACTCTGCAATGATCTTACCGACCTTTAATTCCTCGTCTTTTCCGAAATATACTTTTGTTGGTGTTTCATAGATAAAATTATTCATTTCTAGCACTCCTCATTGATATCCGCACGGTCTATCATTACATTCAGAATCTCTGTATCCGTGGCACGCATACCAACTCTTCCAATGTAACCCATGCTCTTAATTGTTTCTTCAATATCATCTTTGATGATACCTTCTCCCGGCAGGAAACTTTTGTTCTGAATACTAAGCTGAAAAGCCATAAGTGCAGCATCAACAGATGTCGCTATCTTCGCTGCGCAGGAAGGTTTCGCTCCATCGCAAACGATTCCTCCGATATTTCCAAGTGTATTGATGATTGTCAGGGAAACCTGTTGATAGGTTCCACCATACATATAGGTAATACCTGCACCGGCGCCACAGGCAGCACTGACTGCACCACAGTACGCCGAAAGACTTCCAATATAATATTTCTGATGGATCGCAATCAGATTGCTGACAACAAGAGAACGGCAAAGCTTCTCATGAGATACTTCCCATTCATCTGCAAACACAATAACCGGAAGCGACACCGTCATGCCTTGATTACCACTTCCTGAATTGATAACAACCGGCATAGAACATCCGCCCATACGCGCATCACTTCCGGCTGCTGCCCTTGCACAGGCTCTCGTAGTAACACTCTTTCCCCATACATGCATCAGTGTTTTACCAATCTGCGCTCCATAGTTATTATCAAGTCCTTCCTGAGCAATCGCAGAATTCAGTTTAATCTGTCGATCAATGATCGGCTGCACATCTTCCATACGAACCTGATCCGCAAAATCAAGGATATCTTTAACCGTAAGTTTGATTTATCTACGGTAGTCTTAACCTCTGATTTATAAGGATTATCCAACAGCACTTCACCATCCTTTTCAATTCTTGTAATATTCGTGTGCTGATGTTCGATTGTTACAGAAGCAAAATGCTCTCCTTTTCTTACTTTAGCTGTAATATAGAGGTTATCAACTCCTTCAACTAAAGAACAGGAACAGATTTTCTGATTGATCAGTTCTTTCGTTTTCGCAATATCTTCACAAGTCACTTCACTCAACACTTCCAGTGCCTTATCCGCATTTCCCCCTACGATACCAAGAACTGCTGCCACTTCCATTCCTTTCATTCCTCCGGAATTCGGAACTGTAACGCCCTTAACATTCTTGATAATATTTCCACTGAGTTCCATTTCTACAGAATCTGGAAATTCTCCAAGAATCTGACGTGCTTTTGCCGCTGTATAGGCAATTGCGATCGGTTCTGTACATCCAAGAGCAGGTACCAGTTCCTGCCTTAGGATATTCAGATAGTTTTCGTATAATATAGAGTCCATTTAAAAGGTGCTCCTTTCTCAAAATAACATAAAATATATATGAAACAAGTATATACTTTTTGAGAAAATAAAACAATCATTTACGGATAGAATCACATTTGTGAAGAATTGCTATATATAAAAAATAAGAGTAGATATCTTCTCTCAAGACATCTACCCTTATTTTTATTGTTTATTTGATTTGATTTTTGTGTATATTCCATGGCTTACAATCTTCCGCCCCATCCATAAGTATTACCCATTAATTTTACATAACTTTCAAGTGCTTCTTCAAACCATTTTGCTAATTTTCTCATAATTTTCTTTCTCCTTTTTCTTTTATTTTCTTTTTCTAGTGCTTATCGAAAATACATTCCGTTCATCTGTCCAAAGAACTTGATATCTTCTTCATAAATCTCATGCAGCCATCTTTTAATTCTCTTCATCATCTCTAAACACCTCCTTTTCGTTTACAATTGCATTATAGCGAAAAGAAGATGCATTTCTTGCCAAATCCAGATAAAAAGTAGCCAAAATCTGCAAATATATCATATATTAAATGTTTTTCCTGATTTTTTAAGACATTTCCCCATAAGATATGCTTCTCACATAAAGAAGAGCCAGCCACAAAACGACTGACTCTGTTTCTTTTTTCAGTATTACATTGACATATTACATAGATCTTTCAGGTCACAGATCCTCTCGCAGTTTCAACTCGCTATTCTCGGCATCATAACATCCATAAAAATAGCTCCGTAATATCCAGGCTCTGACTTTTCAAATAATTCAACAGCCTCTTGACCTTCTGCTGCGCAGGTCACTTTCATACCACTGTTTTCCAGCACAGATTTTTATTTATTCTCTGCATTTATTTTCTTGTAAAATGCTTTGTCTGTATAAATCTCATCCTTAAATGGATTCAACTTATTCTTGCGGATCACGCTGACTGGTAAATAACTGCCGCCGCATTCACAACTAAAGAAAGAAAGCTCACAGCAAAAAATGCCTTCGGATTATGTGTTGTCGGAACAGGCGCCAGTCTGTCTGCAAACTGTGGAACTGTCATGATAAACATAATCCAAAGTGCCAGTGTGTGTGCTCTATGCTGTAACCAGCATCCCTTCTTGATAAAGAATGCAGGGATAGTACAGGATAACAGCAGAATCACACCACAGTATACAGAATGGTCTGAAATACAGTTATATGTATATGCAAAGTTCCAAAGATCATATCCGAGGATATAGATCCAGTCCATATCCGGCCACATCATATCTTTACTCTTCTCTTTAGAAATGTAAATACCTGTCCACCCGCAGATCAGCAGGATATTTAAAATACCTGCGATTCCGTTCATGATGTTCCACGGTCCTGACATAACCCAGAGATTGTTTATCTTCTCGCCTGCAAATGCATGGAAGCTGTATGCCTCGAAATCACGGAAAACTGCCTCACAAATATTGATTGCAAGAATCAGTGGCGGGAAGCAGACCACCCATTTATGCTTTGTCGCATTCGGAATATAACGCATCAGCATGAAACCAACACAGCCTGCAAGTGCAGAGTAAGTCTTTGCCCAGTTGAACCAGTTTCCGGTTCCGTACTCATTTCCCGGCGCACAGGTTGTCGGCCATACAAAGATTGTCAGCACAACCGGAACAATCACAAACAGTAAGATTCCACCCCATTTTGTTTCACGTCCTAATTCATTCAGTGCGATCAGGACTACGAGGATAAAGAACATAATTCCCCAGGTTTTTAAGTCAGGTACATTATAAAGTATTCCCATTTACTTTTCCCCCTTGTTTCCTTTCAAATTTATTTCTTCTTAAATTTTAGTTTGATGGACTGTTTTACCATGTTCGGAAGAACAAATTTCAGACGATCCTCGTAAGGAACCATTCTGCTACATTCCGGAAGTTCTCTATGTAACTTGATTGCATCAAATTCACATTTTGTTGTACAAAGTCCGCAGCCGATACATTTATTCGGATCAACAACAGATGCTCCACATCCAAGACAGCGCGCTGTCTCCGCTTTCACCTGCTCTTCTGTAAATAAAAGCTTCGCATCACGGAAGGAATGTTTTGTATCAATTGCATTATTATGTCCTGGAATCTGACGGCTGGAATTATCATAATTCTCCACCTTGATGTCATTCTTATCTAATTCGATGAAATCATTTCTGTTACGTCCGATTGTAAGACTGGACTTTGGCTGTACAAAACGATGGATTGAGATTGCTCCCTGCTTTCCTGCTGCGATCGCATCGATTGCAAACTTCGGTCCTGTATAAACATCTCCACCAACGAAAATATCCGGTTCTGCTGTCTGGTAAGTAAGCTCGTCTGCAACTGCTCCATTGCCGCGTCCAAGTTCTACCTTGCTTCCCTTTAACAGATCACCCCATACGATTGACTGACCAACAGAGAAGAATACATGCTTACATTCTACTGTCATAAGCTCACTCTCATCATATGTCGGATTGAATCTTCCTTCTGCATCAAATACAGAAAGACATTTCTTTAATACAACACCGCGAACCTCACCATTCTCGTCTACGAGAACTTCCTTCGGTCCCCAGCCCGGATTTACAACGATTCCTTCTGACTCAGCTTCTTCTATCTCTTCTACGGAAGCCGGCATTGTCTCTCTGGACTCCAGACAGAACATATTTACCTTTGTATCGTCACTTGCACATCTCTTAGAATCTCTTGCTACGTCGATTGCTACGTTACCACCACCGATGACAACTACGTCACCCTTGATGTCATATTTCTCATTTGCATTCACCTCTTTTAAGAGATCAACCGCAGATGCACATCCCTTTGCTGTATCATTCGGGATTCCCGGAAGACGTCCGCCCTGACATCCGATTGCAATGTAAAATGCTTTGTATCCCTGTGCACGAAGTTCATCTAATGTGATGTCTTTTCCAACTTCTACACCAGTCTTGATCTCTACCCCCATCTCTTTGATAATATCGATTTCTGCCTGTACGACATCCTTCTCTAATTTGAATGATGGGATTCCGTATACGAGCATACCGCCGGCACGCTCATTTTTCTCGAAAATAGTCGGCTTATATCCTTTTTCAGCAAGATAGAATGCACAGGATAAACCTGCCGGTCCACCACCGATGATCGCAATCTTCTCATCGAAATATCCTTTTGTTGCCGGAACTACTTTCTCCGGAATAAAACGTGTCTCGGCATTCAGATCCTGAGCCGCAATAAACTTCTTAACTTCATCGATTGCAATTGCCTGATCGATTGTTCCACGTGTACATGCGTCCTCACAGCGACGGTTACAGATATGTCCGCAGACTGCGGGAGTGGGTTATTCTTCTTGATCAGTGCAAGGGCATCTCTGTATCTTCCCTGCGCTGCCATCTTGATATAACCCTGAACAGCGATATGTGCCGGACATGCTGTCTTACACGGAGCTGTACCTGTATCATAACAGTTGATGCGGTTCTTATCACGATAGTCTTCGTCCCACATCTCCGGTCCCCATTTCTTCTCTGTAGGAAGAACATGCTTCGGATACTCTACCTGAGAACCATCCTTCTTACAAAGCTTCTGACCAAGCTTAACAGCACCTGCCGGGCAGTACTCTACACAACGTCCGCAAGCCACACAGTTCTCTGTCTCTACCTTTGCAACATATGCAGATCTGTCCATATTCGGCGTATTAAATAACTGTGAAGTACGAAGCGCATAACAGACATTTACATTACAGTTACAGATGGCAAAAATCTTATTCTCACCGTCAATATTTGTAATCTGATGTACGAAGCCATTGTCCTCTGCCTGTTTCAGAATCTCTAACGCACGTTCCTTTGTAATATAGTGTCCGCCTTTATTTGTCTCAACGATATAATCTGCCATATCGCCCACCGCAATACACCATTCTTCCGGATCATCCGCACATCCCTCATCGAATGTTTTACGTGATCTTCTACAAGAACATGGACTCGCTGCATATTTTCCCTCATACTTTTCAAGCCAATGTGAAATGTGCTCAATCGGCAGAGACTGATTCTCTGTTGAAATTGCCTTCTCTACCGGAATAACATGCATTCCAACGCCGCCCTCCGGCATAAATGGTGCAAGTCCTTCCAATGCAATACGACTCATTCTCTCAAAGAAAAGTCCCAGCTCCGGATGCTTCTCTAACATCTTCGCATTCATACAAGAGAACTCTGCACTTCCAGGCACGAAGATTGGCAGTACATACTGCTTCTCATGCTGTGGATTTTCCCAATTATACTCCACCAGCGCAACCTCTGCCATTTCCTCTAACTGCTTCTCCAGATAACCTCTGTCCTTGCCTGTCACCTTCACCATCTGATCTAAAGTTTTCGGCTGGCGCACCCCCATCTTCAATGCGATCTCAGCCTGCTCATCTGTACACAAAAGTGCCAGTCCCCAATACTCCGGATCGTACTTTGTCATCTTCTCTAATCCGAGCTTTTTCTTTGCACGCCCTGTCATCATCTTGGCAAGTTTTAAGATTGGTTCACGTTCTTTTTCGTTCTCAATATAGTCCGGATACCAGCCTTTAAATTTGTCTGTCATATTCCCTCTCCTTTTTCATAAATCTTTTCATAAATTATAATAATTTCCTATAAGACCAACATAACATTTGTTATGTGCTTTGTCAAACAAATATCGATGTTACATTTATCTTTTTTTATGCTATAATCATGTTACTGTTCACTCCTGTGTCAACCACACTGACAAGAGACACGGATGATGCAGATTTTGTGAGTAATAACACAAATTCATTTCGAGGTGTAAAGAACATGAATGAACAAAAAAACACAACCAAAACACAGATCAAACAAGCTGCGATCCGACAGATTGAAAAGTTCGGAATTGATAAGACAAGTATGCGTTCGATTGCTGCCGAAGCCAATATGACAACCGGCGCGATTTATTATTACTATAAGAATAAACAGGATTTATTTGATGAGATTGTCACTGATTCGATTCATTTTGCACATCGTATTTTTCATGAAAATGAGAACGAGAAAATCACCGTAGATTCTCTCTTTTCTAATGTAGAAAAAGAAGCTCGGATTCGTTTCAAACGCCTTCAGGAAGAAAAACTATACTTACTTCTATTATCAGATGCAATGAAATGTGATTCAGAATTTTCCCAGAAATATACCTCCGGATTGAAGTCGATCCTGGATCAGGCTGCTACGCTTTTTGCTTCTGCATTTGCACTTGATGATCGTAAGCTTGCAGAACAATTCGCTTCTATCTTTATGGCTACGCTTGATGGATTCGCGATTCAACAGGTACTTCATGCGATTCCAAAAGATGATACTTCTTATGCAGATACGCTACTTGATTTCTTCACAACCTGCGTTCCGTATTATATTGAGAAACATAGAGAGTCTTGATAGGAGCAGTAAAGCCGATACAGGAAATGAATCCTGCACCGGCTTTATTTTCTTCTATCCCTTTCTTTTTCACAATAAAAATTAGCTTTGCTCTCATACATTCTTTTGTCTGCAGCTTTCGCAATATCATACACGCTGTTCCATTTTTTTCTGAACTGAATACATATCCATATGATACAGTCATTGAATCTACATATTTCTTGTCTACCTGTTCAGACGATATCCCGATTGCATCAAGTTTCCCTCCTCGTATTTCCATCAACACGATTCATTTCCAAACAAATGAAAAACGGTTGAGAATTTGTAGATTCTATGATATGATATTAACTATGTCTGGAATACAGATACAATTGTTCCCTTAGTTAAATGGATATAACGAGGTCCTCCTAAGAGAAAGCCGAGGCATTCCCCAAAGGAAAAAATCCAAGAAACCCAGTAAAATCAAGGGTTTTCGGCATGTGTCTCTGTAGCTCAGCTGGATAGAGCACCGCCTCCTAAGGCGGGTTTTTGCGGGGGTTCGAATCCCCCAGGGACGGTTCAAAGCGTTCGAAAATGTTAGCTGGATTAGCTGACAACGAACGCTTTTGTTATTTTCTAATCACGTTCGTGACATGAAATTCCATTCAAAATGATCAATTTCCAGCTAACATTTTGTTTCCGCTCTGTTGTCACCCCTTATTGGGGGATGTAAATCAGAGAAAAGGCGGGAAAAGAAACAATCTCTCCCAAACTTGCAAACATAAATTAGCTGAAACAGTATTCAATTCTATTAGCTACAGCTAATGGTCAAACAGCAATGTCTGTTTGGAACTTTACTATTTATAAAAGTTCCAGGCAGGCATTTTTTAGTTCCTGAATCCTGGAGGAAAGGAGTCAAGATGACTGAACCAAACAGACAATCAGGAGAAAAAGAAGAAAGAATCATAGAAATTGAGATTGAGCGTCTTCGTCCATTCAAAGAGCATCCGTTTCAAGTGAAAGATGATAAGGAAATGTTTCTTCTGCAGGAAAGCATTGAGAAGTATGGCATCTTAAATCCGCTGATCGTCAGACCAGTACCGGATGGCTACTATGAGATCATATCCGGCCACAGAAGAAAATATGCTGCGGAGAAGTTGGGATACCGTAAAGTACCGGTAATCATCCGGGTATTAAGTGAAGATGATTCCATTCTAAGTATGGTAGATTCCAATCTTCACAGAGAACGGATCAGCTACAGTGAAAAAGCTTTTGCTTACAAATTGAAGAATGACGTATTAAAAAGAAAAAGTGGTCGAAAAAAGAGCCAAGTTGACCACAAAACACCAAGAAAGCGGGCGATAGAGATTATCAGCGAGGATTGTGGTGATAGCCCAAAACAAGTGCAGCGTTATATCTCACTGACAAAACTGATACCGGAGATGTTGCAGAAACTGGATGATGAGATTATTTCTTTTTGTCCGGCTGTAGAGATAGCTGCATTAAGTGAAAAAGAACAAAGAGAACTGCTTGTAGCAATGGAGTATGCACAGGCAATCCCATCACTCTCACAGGCCCAGAGGATCCGGCAACTGAGTAAAGAAAAGCAGTTGTCATTGGAAAAGATGGAAGAAATCAAGTGTAAAGTTATATCCGTAGTAAACCAGAAAGGTGGCGTCGGAAAGACCACCACAACCGTAAATGTAGGCATTGGACTGGCAAGAGAAGGTAAGAAAGTGTTGCTGATCGACGCGGATCCACAGGGAAGTTTAACCGCAAGTCTTGGATATGAGGAACCGGATGATCTTCGCATCACACTGGCAACTATTATGATGGACGTCATCAATGAAGAAGAAATCTCTCTGGAAGATGGAATCTTACATCACCAGGAAAATGTAGATCTACTTCCGGCAAATATTGAGCTTTCTGCATTGGAAGTAACGATGGGAAATGTTATGAGCAGAGAAATGATCATGAAGGAATATATCGATGCGATAAGATCACGATACGATTATATCCTGATCGACTGTATGCCGAGCCTTGGTATGATGACGATCAATGCACTGGTCTCTTCTGATTCTGTTCTGATACCTGTGCAGGCCGCATATCTGCCTGTTAAAGGACTTCAGCAGCTGATCAAGACCATTCTTACAGTAAAGAAAAGACTGAACCGGAAACTGGCGATAGAGGGCATTCTGTTGACTATGGTAGATTTCAGAACCAATTACGCAAGGGACATTGCATCGAGAGTACATACAACATACGGAAGCCAGATAGAAGTATTTGAAAATGTGATTCCGATGTCCGTAAAAGCAGCTGAGACCAGTGCAGAGGGAAAAAGTATCTACATGCACTGTCCGAAAGGAAAAGTTGCTGAGGCATATATGAAATTGACACAGGAGGTTTTGAATAATGAAAAATAGAAGTGGCGAAAAGATTAAACTGGCTAGTATTGATGAATTGCTTGGTGTGGTAAATGAAGAATCTGCAATGGAGATAGAGATCAGTAAGATCCATCCATTTAAAAATCATCCGTTCAAGGTGCTGGATGATGAAAAGATGCAGGACTTGGTAGAAAGCGTAAAGATCAATGGAGTACTGACACCGGTACTGCTTCGCATGGATGAAAATGAAGAATATGAAATGGTATCCGGTCACAGAAGAATGCATGCAGCACAGCTGGCAGGACTGACGACAATTCCGGCAATCGTAAGAGAATTATCAGATGATGATGCTATTGTGGCTATGGTGGACGCTAACATTCAGCGAGAGGAACTGTTGCCGAGTGAGAAAGCTTTTGCATATAAAATGAAACTAGCAGCTATGAAAAGACAAGCAGGAAGACCAAAAATAATTCTGCCAAAATGACCAGAATTTAATAGGAACAGTATCTAGGGATGTATTAGCAGAGCAAGTCGGAGAAAGTTCTAAACAGATTCAGCGTTACATTCGCCTGACAGAATTGATTCCGGAACTTCTTGATCTGGTAGATAACAAGAAGCTTCAGTTCACGGTTGCTGTCGATATCTCCTACATTGATAAGGAAGTACAGGAATGGATCTACGAATATATCAGCGACACCGGATTCATCAAACCAAAACAGATTGCAACACTCAGAAATCAGCTGAATGATGGACCAATCAATCAGATTCAGATGTTATCGATTTTCAATAACTGTGTGATGGCAAAGAAAGTATCCCGGTCTCTTACTTTCTCAGAAAAGAAACTGGCAAAGTATTTTCCGGATGATTATACAGCCAAAGATATGGAGCAGGTGATTGAATCATTATTAGAAAAATGGATGCAGGAACAGTCCTGTTAAGGATAGAAAAAGCTAAGAAAACAAAGTCAAAGAAGTTTAAAAAGAGGACTTCTTAGCAGAAAATGAAAGGAGGAAATTATGGAGAAAAAATGACATTTAATTATTTTTACGGTACCGAAGCTGATCAGTTCAGCTTCTACCGCATACCAAAAGCATTATTTACAGACAGTTATTTTAAAGATTTATCGAGCGATGCTAAAATTTTATATGGACTGATGTTGGATCGAATGTCTCTTTCCATCAAGAATCAGTGGTTTGATGACAAAAACAGAGCATATATCTACTTTTCCATCGAAGATATCATGGAATTACTGAACTGTGGCAGAAATAAAGCCATCAAATCCATGAGAGAACTGGATGACGAAACAGGGATTGGCCTGATTGAGAAACGCAGACAGGGATTTGGAAAGGTGAACGTTATCTACGTGAAAACCTTTATGCCTGAGAAAACAGATGAGAAAAAATTTGAAGAGGAATTAAAGAAGTTTAAAAAACAAACTTCTGTGGAAAATGAGGAATCTACAGAAGTTTACAATTCAAACTTCATGAAGTCCCAAAATCAAACTTCTAGAAGTCCCGAAAACAAACTTCAAGAAGTTTACATTTCAAACCCTAATTATACTAATTTTAGTGATACTGAAATGAATTATAATAAATCTAAATCAAATCGTATCTGCAGATGAGATCGATCCGATGGCGATAATCCTACTGAGGAATATCAGGCTTATGAAAATCTGGTCAAAGAGACCGTTGATTATGAGTCACTGGAAGTAACCCATCATGACGATATGCGACAGGTTGATGAAATCGTGAACCTGATTGTAGAGACAGTAATGTGTAAAAACGACAAGATTTTGATAGCCAGTAACTGGTATCCGGCATCACTGGTGAAGAAAAAATTTCTGATGCTGACCTATTCACATATTGAGTATGTCCTACACTGTATGCGTGGAAATACCACAAAAGTGAAGAACATCAAGAAATATTTACTGGCAGCTCTGTGTAATGCACCGTCCACGATGAACGGGTATTATCAGGCAGAGGTGAACCATGATATGCAGGATTGGTAAGATAGGAGGTACACATGTTTATTTTAAAACTTGCTGGGAAGATATTATTACTGCCGCTATGCTGATCCTTTTTGTGATCGGCTTGGCAGTGAAGATGACAGTACAGACTTATGCGGTTGTCAGAGGAATCCTTGGGTTTACATTCACTTTGTTGATTATAGCGACTGCATACTGTTACCATGACTGGGTACAGGTTGCATTCCTGTTTGTGCTGAGTGCAATTCTGTATCTGATCCTGTTTGCAGGAGTGCTTGTGGATACTGTCCTGGACATGACAAGAGAATGTATTATTGACTTTATTTTATCTTGAGGAGGATATGAAAATGATCGAAAACTATGATTTTATTCAGTTACCACCAATCAAAAAAGACACACCATCCGAAGTGGTGTCAATGATCTGGCAATATTTGAAATTACCTGAGGAATCCAGAAAGAGAGTTAAGGCAGATTTAATTGATGTACATGAGAATTGTGGGAAAGAAGATTTCCAGATTCCCGACCTTTATGACATTGTTCCTAAAGAGGAAATCGCAGAATTTGAGGACATCATGCGTAAGATCATAACAGGAATTATTTCTGAGGCCAGTGGTATAGCCACCTGGGTGTATGTGCAGAAATATGAGAAACACAAAACTCTGGATGAAATGCTGCAAGAATGGCAGGGTGCAGGCCAGTTTATTATTGTCATGGATACCTGGTTCGAAAAATTGGTGGCGGAATAATATGATGCTGTGATAGAATGAAGAAAATGATTTGATGTGCAAATCGTAA
>ENA-OQLB01000286-OQLB01000286.1-human-gut-metagenome-genome-assembly--contig:-NODE-286-length-30128-cov-2.785540_pt1 | contig 30128 bp, 31 predicted proteins | sample MGYA00242656_ERZ504813 | MGnify/ENA primary metagenome ERZ504813 (study PRJEB26092, sample SAMD00036388) | human gut metagenome | host: Homo sapiens | study: EMG produced TPA metagenomics assembly of... | reverse complement strand
CAGTAAGTATTATCACCTACTGACTTCATCATAAAAATTATAACATAATTTATTTCATCGTACAATCAGCTTCGCAGCATTTATAGGTTTTAAATAATTCCCCTATTGCAACAATATTAAGCATTTCTTACTGCTGCCACAATATCATTAATCTCTATTGGATACATTCCCAATCCCTCATACAGCTTCGCTTGGCTTCGCATACAAAAAACATATCCGGATTTCATCTGTTCTATATCCAAAGATGAAACACGAAAGCCAAACCATGCTCTCATCCCATTATATATAAAACGTCCATTACGGTTTTCTATCCCATATCTTTTCACTATTTCATCTATGATCTTTACACTTAATTCAGGATTATAATAAAATTCCATATCTTCCAGTGTTGTATAGTGATTCTGCGTGTATACTCGATTATCCAATGTAATATTTCTTCTGATCCGGCTCTGTTCTTCTTCCATGATCATTCGATAGACAACTTCGTAGTTTTTTACGATGAATAATCCTCTGACAAATTCACTGTCTCCCTGATACCTTCCCTTAAATAGCTTTTCGCAAGCATTTCCTACCCATTTCCTCATATCTGCTTCTGCCTTTGGTTTCCAACGGATCAGATTATCATCCATATAATATATTGCATACGGTGCATTTTTCTTTACTACTAGACATCCTAATGCCCGGCTCTGCTTTAATGCAGGGTTCTTGTGATTCTTTATCTCCATGACAGGATAATATGTCGCCAGACTCTTTTCCTCTCTTCCGTATAGATAGAGGCCATATCTCTTGTCATATTCATGCCTCTCCCATGCATCATCATCCAATCCCAACTCGCTTCGCTTCGCTGCGGATACATATTCTGCCATATTCATCAAAGTATCTTTCTTACTGCCGGCCTCTTCCATCCTCTGCTCCAAAACATATCTTACTTTCTTCTCATTTTTAAAGATATCTTCTTTATCCGTCCAGAATATCGGTATCCTTCCTTGATACATCTCGGCTAATATCCGCCCCTGGTAAATACATCGCTGCACTTTATCTTTATTGTCTTTGTATGATAACGGCATTATGTTTGTGACAACATTTCCTGTCAGATATTCCGAGCAGTCCAAGGTATTCTTGACCTCTCCTGCCAGTACAATATCTTTTCCTTTTTGAGTGAGATGATAATAGCTTTTTCTTCTAAAGACAGCCTTCTGTATATATCCATTCTCCCTTAATATTTTCATGTTCTTATCCTTAACTCTTCTTCCATTATGAGTCTGGTAAAATATCCTGATCCCTTCCAGATCAATCGCCCCTGACATTGCAATGATCTTGAGAAAATACCCCTTTGTCCCGATCATTGACATCGTTCTTTTTCTCCTTGTTCTCTTTTCTGTATCAGTCATTTATCACGCCTTCCTTCCTGCTTATCATCCCCATTTTCCATTTTTCTTGCTGCCGTTTTCGTTTTATTCTCAACCCATGCCTTTCGCCCTCTTTTCCTTATGTTGATTAATGATGTAAAGGCTATGAACCTGTAAGGGCTGTATTTCGATTCTTTGGCGGCATATTAAAAGTCTTGAAACCCGCATTTTTACTGGATTTTTAATTATTTTTTTTTTGCACTAAAAGGGGGGTACTTCTGCTTTTCGGTTGTACAAAAAGTACCCTGTTTAAGGACAGAAAAGTACCCCCTTTAACGTAAAAAGTACCCCGTTTAAGGACAGAAAAGTACCCCCTTTTACAGCAGAAAAGTACCCTCTTTTTCTTATTATGATCATGCACTTTAATTACAAAAAGTACCCCCTTTTACAGATCCCTTTCAATCCATTCAAGCTTTTCTTTATATTCATCTTCTAGGACAATATACAGGTTCGCATAACTTCTGGTTCCCCAATTTTTTACTGTCTGAACATGCTTTCGTAGATAATCTGAATCATCATATCCATAGCAAAATTCTATAGATAACATATCAATAATATTAGAAAAATCAATCCTGTCAATATCAATTGTTTCACTTACTGGCAGTACATATTGCTCATGAACTACATACTTTTTACCAGCAAATTTACGTGCTTGGGCCGCTATTTCAACATTATATTCAAAGAACCTTTCAATAGCATTATGTACAGCATCCTCGATTGCTTTTAAGTCAGAATCTTTCTTAATTCCTCTGGATGGAAGGGTTGGAATCTGGATCTTGAAAAGACCATTTATATAATGAATTTCAACTGGAACATCAATGGTTGAATTATACGTCCATAACGCTTAGCTTCGCCATTTTTGACGATAATACCGTCCCCAATTTGAATAACTCTTCTTAGATCATTTACCATTTGAACAGCCATTGTATAAGCATCTTCCATCTGAATAGAATAAGAAAGATCAGTTTCACTAAGGGAAGTCTGTAGTAATCCTCTTATTTTAGTATTTGTTTCAACACTTTTTGTTAAAGCTCGAAACCAAATAATCCCTCTTTTCATCATTCGCTTTTTGAAGAATTAGATTTGCCTGATGTGTCATTTGTTGCGATCTTCCCTCTCTATCCCCATCATCATTCCCCATTTTTTTAAAAATATCAACTTCTTTAACATTTACTTTCATAGCCTTACTCCTTTTATATATTTCTTTATCTATAAATAGCACACAAATATCGCAATAAATACTAGAATGTGCATGATATGTAATATCTGTAAGATATAAAACCTACATTTTCTACATTTATAATGTTTTATGTGTGTATTTTACACAAATCACACACTTTACATATATTTTTTGCATTTTCACATCATGCACAATATTAGTAATTTGTGATATTTATAATGTTTTGTATTATTCTTCATTTTCTGCATCAATTGAAGCTTCATTAATCTTTACCTTTTTGTTATTATCAGTCTTTTCCTGATATCAGATGCTACAGAAACAGTTCCATCTTCTTCTACCATCAAATACGCAACAATATTCGAAAAGCGAATATGAGGAATCTGTTCTTCATTTTCGATAATCACAAACCGATCTGGAAGATACTCTTCTTCATCCGGTTCATTAAACTGAATTGCCGCATAATCTCGATTCTCAAATCCCTGTTTACAATATAGAATCTGTGTTTCCACATCAGAATCTTCAAAGAAGGCACTGATTTTTGCACAGGTATCACCTTTATCCGGATAATGTGTTACTAAGCAACATCATCATTTGCCTTTATATTCCGTAGAAAAATTAACGCCCAAAATGCTGCAAGCATTTCTTTATCTAATACCTGACTATAAAACGCTGCCTTGATCAGTTCTCTTCCTTGATCTTTAGGATCTGGGACAATTGTAAATACTCCTTTTTTTAGCAACTTCGTTACCGCCCTATATACAACATTTCCATCCCCTTCATCAAACCAGCTGTATAATTGAGACATTAACAACTGTCTGTAACGTCCAATCAGTTCATTGCTGATCGTCTCCTGTATTTTTAATCCACGGCTAGGAGATATTTTAAAATCTCTCTGTTTCATCATAAATATCACATTCCTTTCTTTTATCCTGCAATTCTACGTTGTTGTTCTCTTTCTATTTGCTTGGAATCTCCATAATACCCTCTTAGTTTGCTTGCATCTGTAGTGATTAGGCGATCTTCTTTTTCACTCGCCATAACATTAACCATGACATTATCCTGATTGGATATTAAGATACCTTGTCCTTTTTTCATAGCTAGAATACTGTCAAATTCATCTTCTGTTAAAGAGAATACTCTTCGAATCTCATTTAGATTTTCAGACTGAATTTTCATAATAATCTTGGCACTGGAGTTGGATAAGATACGATTTCCATACATACCATTTTTCAATGCTGTAAAGTCAGTTAAATCCTGTGTAGCACAAACAACACCGCCACCATAACCACGAATAGTTTTATAGAGTTCCAAAACATATTCTGCTACTGTATCATTTGTATTAATTAACTTCCAAACTTCGTCAAGCAGTACGATTTTATCCTGTGTACGATCCTCCTTAACTTTACTCCACACAAAATCCGTTGCAATGAACATAACTATTGGCAGTAATTTTTAGCTCCGATCGTGGAAACATCAAACACGATATACAGATTGTCCAGATTAACATTGGTACGATTATTAAATCCTTTATAAGTACCATAGACAAACTTTTTCAGCTGTTTTAACAATGGACTCATACATTCATAATCATCCTTCTGACATTCTTCATATACATCACCAAGGATTGGCATTTCTTTATAATTTCCATTTTCATCGAACAAAGAGTCATTATCTTCTGTGATTCCATATTTTCTATACACCTTAGTTAATGCAATATCTAATTCCCCCTCAAGATCATCCTGTTCTGCTGGAGATAGATTGCTTGTAAGCAGGGAAAAGAATGTTTTTAATACAGAAATCTTTGCTAACATAGCTGATTTATTTTCGGTTACACTATCGATCATTGCATCTGCACTCGTATCTCTAACTCTTACATCCATGATATTAATGTGGCTAGAACTTGTTTCTGACAGCTCTATGAATGTACCACCTAATTCAAGACATGCTCTTTTCCATTCAAACCCTTTTAATGGAGCAATAACATAAGTTGGCATTCGTTTCTTTCGATATCTCATGGCTATCAACTGAATCAGATATGTTTTACCGGAACCAGATCCACCCAATACACATACATTTGCATTGTTATATAATGATCTGTTAAACAGATCTAAAAGAATTGTGCTGCCATCTTCCTTATTTAGTCCAATATAAATTCCTTTTGCATCAGATATTTCATTAGAAAAGAACGGAAAACATGCTGATAATCCCATAGTTAAAACATTTCTTTTTGCGTTTGGCTCAATCCATTTAGGATCAAGTGTATTTAATGGAAGCGTATTTAAAAATGCAGTATCTTCGATAAATTCACATCCATATACTTGCATTTCCTTTGACTTCATTTCATCTTTAAATGCTTTGATCTTCAACATTAATGCTTCTTCACTTTTAGCGGATAAAGTAACTAGAATACTCATATAATAAAAATCTTCGCCATCTAACTGCTGTTTAATATAATATGTAGACATTAATCGACCAACACGTTTATCATAGCTGACATCAGTATCTTTTAAATGTTCAATAGAACTCTTATTATTACGCAATGCAAAACCTAACTGTTGTTTTACAATACCTTTATTTTCTCTACGAACGAAGATATCAACATCTATCGTATCATCATAATTGGTCAGATTCGTGATCCAGTCTCCATATACAGATTCTCGATATCCTTCTTCTCCAGACAAATAAAAATATGCCTTATATGTATCATCTAATTTTACATATTTATGTTTTGAAACATTTACAGTCACAGGTGAAAAGAAATCTGCAATTGGAACATTTCTTAATACCTTTGGTTCAGAAATTCCCTGCAGATACCTGGCACTGGTCTGCATCTTATAATCATAACAAGATACAGGACTATTTTTGTGCAACATAGTATACAAGTTATACAGCATGTTCTCTGAATGGTTTTTTGAATATTCATTAATACTAAGCCCGCAATTGGACAAATAGTGCTGAGCTGTCATATAGTAACCATTTAAGACATTAATTGCTTTTATGGATTCATCTACTGTATTAGCTACATTTTCGACTTTATAGATGATGTAATAGCGTCTTGTTACAGAATGTGATTTTACCTGTTTTAAATATTCAATTTCATCCTGTTGTAAAACACGACATTTTTCATTATCTTCCATACTGATAATTTCTTCTGAATCTTTAATAATTCCAGAAAGATCAGCATTCACACTAATCGACTTAATCTGCATTGATTTAGGTGCAACTTTAAGATATTTGGCAAAATTTTCAATGATCTTGTTTTTCTCACGATTTGTTTTTAAATCGTAACGCACAGGATTGATTTCTATTATCTTTACAAAGTCATTATTTTTGGTAATGATAACTCCATTTGAGATACTTTTGATTGGAATCATATCTACTGCCGTCGTGAATGGTGTCGGAATTTCATATCCGTCAATAATTTTTTGATCTCTAATATTTTTGCTACTTCCGAGATATCTTGACATCTGAGTCTGTATTGATTTTTTAATATTTCTTCCTAATCGATAAATCGGATAATCTTTCTTTTCAGAACTATCCGGTTGTTGTTTTTCTTTGTTTTTATCATTTTTAGGAAACTCTATATATAATGAAGCAACTTTTACTGGGTCTTCACCCTGACGAATCATCTGTTCTTTAATCTTTTTCTCATAGGCTTTTCTCTTCTTTTCCATTTTTAAAGCCTTTTTATCAACTTTTTCTTTTTTACCACCTTTTTTTTTCTTGCTGCTTTTACTATTTGCATCATCGAATTTTGTATTAACATTTTTTTGATTTTTAACTCTTTCTTTATCTAATTCCAATTCATATCGTTCCCGATATGCTTCATCAGGAGGACCATATACCTTCCGTTCTTTCATGAAATGGAAGATTCTTAATAAGTAATCTAATAAGGATACTCCATTGATACCAACCATAGAAGCTGCTGTTCCACCGATAAAACCTAATGCCTCTATACCAAGCATAACTTTCGCATCAAGCGAAAACATACCGCCTATCATTAATGCTGTTAGAAAACAGATTGCTCCGACTGCCAATGATTCAAAAAGGCGTTTCCACTCAATTGTAAATCCTAAAACAGACGCATCAATTTAAAATTCAGTGGAATTCGATAAATTTTTAGCTTTTCATCTTTTCTACCATACTGATCTTTATTATCTTCTGTCATTTTAATACCTCCTGTTAATTTTGAATATCTGTTTTAAAGACATGTCCATAACTGTCTCTCATTTTGTTATCAAATTTTCCTTCATATTCCTCATCTGCATCTCCATAAACTGATTTACTTTCAGTAGTAGTTGTTGCTGCTTGCTTTTTCTTCTTTCCATTTCTATTACAAGCACAAGCTGCAATAGAAATCATTGTGATTACCATCACAATAAATAAAATCCGTATTTTTTTTACATTCATCATAAAAATTTCCTCCGAAAAAAGAGGAAATACAAAATAAATGTATTTCCTCTACAATATCAATTATTTACTTATAGCCCAAAATGGACAGTGAGCATCATTGCAAGTTTTCGATTCATTAAACACAGTATCAATATCCCAATACCTGTTTCTTGCTCGCCCTCCGCAATCAGCCACTTTTACTTTTTTCCCATCTTTAGATATGCTATATAATACAATAAAGTGACCTCTTAATGTAAAATGACCAGGTCCCATAATAGCAACCACCATTTTACCTTGTTTTAAAGCTTTCTTTAATTTTGATTTGTTGCGATCAAGTCCTTCACATTTTAAGCCCCAATGTTTGGCTATTTTATATGTACAGTTATGATGCCAACCTCCAGGAATATATAATCCTTGTTTAGCACCCCAATCACATGTTTGTATTGGAGTAACTTTCTTTCCGGTAATTGTTGAAATACAGATTGCCATCGAAGTCGGGCCACAACCAGCTATTCGAATTTTGTTTGAACCATAACGCGATTTGAATACATGCTCTGCCCAAGGAGAATCACCTTGGTTATAGTAGACAACTGCTCCGTTATATCCACTGCCCGATAAGGCAGCCTCATAAGCCTTGGTTTGTTTTTTCAATTTTTCTTTGTCATGAATATTATAGAAATAATCATTATCACCAATTCGCTTATAATATCGCTCTCCCTCTAAATTTCTCCAGTTTTTAGGTACCGATCCAGCGGCAGCAAATTCTAATACATAAGGAGGAATATTTCTTTTCCCATTAATTGCATCTTTTACAGCACGTTTTACAAAATTGGCTGGGTGCCGTTTTTTATATGCTCCACTTGTATACGCCTGATACCAACTACTTTTAGCCGTTCCCATAAGTCCCCGTTTTCGATAATATGGAACTCCATATTCAGCCATATTACACATATGACTTACAACAGCTAATGCTCCATCATAACTAACCGAACATTCCTGTGCAACGATTTTACATAATGTCTCATAATCTGATTTACTAAGCTTGTATGTTTTTCCGGCACCGGAAACTCCCAAATATTCACTACCATCTTCATCCGAAACAGATGAAAGATCTATCGTGACTTTTCCATCATTTTTTATTCCAATAATGGAAGCTAAAACAGAACCTTGAGCTTTTCCAAGTTCGATTTCATCATCCGATAACTTTAAATACTTAGCAAATGCATCATCACCACGATATGTTGCTGTTTTCTTCTTTTTATTAATCCGCAAAAGATCTGCTTTTTTTATCCGCTTTTTAAAATCAGATACCAATTACTATTTGAAATTGGTATGATTTTTTTATCTTTCCAAATAGAATAATAAGATATTAATACACAGACATTTGCTTTAAATTCTCTACACTCTATATCTTCACTTAAATCATCTGACAGGGCTTCTTGAAACCCTGTCAGAAATTCATCATATTTTGATTCAAATACTTGAGATGAAGAAGAATCTTGTGTTTGATCAATAGAAATAAGATTAATAATAGAAGAAGGGATTGAACTGGCAATTACGGTAGGAATCATGAGAATCACGGTTACAGCAATTATTATTTTCTTAACTAATGCAAAACTTGCTCTTGGATCAGAAACAGTCGCAATTGCTGCACCCGGAAGACCACCAGTTGCTGCACCTTGTATGATTTTTGCTGCTTGGACAGCTGCTTTTGCATTTCCAACCTTTTCCGTTTTCTCTGCCATAATCAGCCTCCTTTATTAAAATTCAATATCACTTTGATCAGTATTTACATCTTTATCATCAGAAGAAGGCTTTGGTCCAGATTTTGATGATTCTAATGGTCCACCAGAAGATGAAGCATTATTATTACCTACAGTGAAATCATCATATGTTTGACTGCTACCTGGATTATAAATACGAGAATTAATATCATCTAGGGATGATTTGCTATGTGCATGATTTGAACCACTACCAAACCCTCCAACTGATTCATTACCTAATACATCATTTGATGCACCTCCAAATACTGTTTCAGAAGATGTATATGTTCCTGATGATGTACTATTGTCAACTGTACCCATTGATCCACTATTGGATGCTTCACTTGATACAATTTCTGACTCATCAAAAGTAATTCCACCCATCATCTTATGGAAGGTTGGGCACTTGCTAGAATCGTAACTCATAGTTTGTCCACCAATATCTACACTGGCATCAAGATTTCCTGATTCTGTTGCTGATCCCTGAGCATCATCATTAAATAATTCAATATTTTCTCCATTCATTGTAGCTGTAATTTTTCCTTTTCCGTCAGATTCTATATCTGACATGATCTGCATACCATCTTTTCCGGCATCAAATACTAAGGAGTTATCAAGTTTATTCTGATCTTCTTTGCTCTTACCATTCTTTAATTTGTCAAGGTATTCTTTACCTTCACCATATGGGTCCATAAATCCATTTTTATCTTTCATTGCAGCTGCCATTTGCTTTTTAGCATTTTTTCCAGACAATGGTTTATGTAGTAATGAATACATTCCTGCCTGTTTGGCATTTTCCACAGCTGGCGAAAATGGTTCCATTGATTTTTTCCCATCAATAGCATTTTGTTTTAATGGTTTAGAGCCACCCATCGCAGCTCCACCAGATCCATTGTTAGGATTTCCATTATTCGGATTTCCATCATTTGGACCAGGGGATGGATTCGTAGGATTTATGCCTGATCCACCAAATCCAAAAAATCCATTTCCTTCTTTCGCTGACTGAACTTCACTTTTTAGTTTTTCTTCCCAAGCTTTTCCAGCCATATTTTTCATAGATTTCAAAGGTGTGCCTGCAATTGATCCTGCTAAGCCACCAACTGCAGCTGCAGCTCCAGTTGCAGCTTTTGTCACTACATTATCTTTAAATGGATTAATAGATTGACCATTTGGAACTATAGACAATCCACCAACACCAGTCATACGTTCGATGTAGATATTAATAGTCACTGCGTAATCTATAAATGCTCCAATCATCATACTCCATACAATAATCACAGCGAAAGTTGTAAATTTCTTTTCTACTGGCGATGTCATAATATCAGATATAATCTTTTGAATTCCTGACATACTTGATTGCATTTTGATAGACTATCAAAATTAATTGCACCAAATCCATCTAAAACAATTCGCAAAAACCAACAGTTTAAAATGATGCTAAGCAGATGTTCTATATAAATTTGTAAAAATCCTTTTGTAACACCTTTTGTTGCACGAGAACTTAAACATGCTAATGGTAACGGTGCTAAGTAGGTCAAGATACCAACTCCAACATATGTTCGAAGCATAATTTTTGTCATTTTATATAATTTAGAATAAATATATGCAACTAAAATAATTGCAGCTATTTGTTCTGGCATATGCGTACCGACAACACTTCCAACCGTATTCTTTACAGAATCTATAGCCTTTCCGACGATGCTTTTACTACTACTTGTCTTTACTAATGCATCATAAAATGAATCAAACATGTCAGATGCTAATCCTTTTTTTAGAATTTTTGTAAGTTTACTTGATTGCAAAACTGTTAAAGAACTTGTAGTAAATGACAGTAAAATATTTAATAACGGTTTGTATGCCAATACTGAAAAGATAGCAGTCGCAAAAGATGCTAACAAACTCAATGGCGATTCTGCTTCATCAATTGATGATGGATTAAGATTTTTTGAAATTTGAAAGATAAAAATATAAAATGCAACCCCTAATGCAATTGCCATGATTCCAATGCTCAATTTTTTTACTAAAGGAAACACACTTCAAACACACTTAAATTAACACCTAATGCACCCAAAATTGCTGAAAAGTAAATATCAAGTACACTTGTAATCCATCCAATAAATGTTTTAAATATTCCGTTTAAAATCCAATCCAATTGTTCTCCGCTGCCAAAATACGGACAGCATTAAAAAACTCTGCCTGACAGCTCCTCCTTTCTTAAATAAATGTCTTTTTTAGAGCTATCGTATTTTCTAACTCTCTCATAAATAAAAAACACGGAAGAGAAGATCCCTTCCGTGCGTATTCAAAATCCTTGGAAGATAAGAATTTTGTTAACTTATTTATATTTTCTAGCTAAATGTAAATGAGAAAAAGCCAGCAGTAGATAACTGTTTACTTATGATCTCGATCACAGATGGAGCAACTGCAACTCCAAATACAGCAAAAATGATTTTCATTGGCCATCCATGCAGTCTACGTTCAAATTCACTTCCAGGTGCACCGATACGTAATGCAAATGCAATAGCAAGTGCAAGACCAGCTCCCCATTTAATAGCTTTCGCAACGAAACTGGTATAGAAGTCTGATGCAATCGTAGATAATGACTTTGCAAGTGAACTAAAGTCACCGGCCGCATTACAAACCATTGGTAAAATGGATGATAAAATCAAGCTTGCAATCATTGCACACATCATTGCATAAACAACTGTTTCTGTATCTACAACCTGACGATTCATTGCAAGAGTTGACCCGGATGCATTCCATTTTGTATTTCTACGCTTTTCTGGATGTTTACTTCTTGTAATCTTTCGCATTGTACTATCCTCCCTCATGAAAAATGAATAGATTATAAAGTTACAAATTATATCACCTACCCTATCTTCCACAGATAAATCATCTTTAGAGTTGGATGCTATAAAAATGAAAACTGATGTTAGAACAAAATTAATCCAAAAAAAATAGAGATATTTCTCTGAATATCTCTATCGTAAATGGACATAATCTGCCCCTATATTCAATTTTCTAATAAAAACCTCTTTCCAAATCAGGAAAAAAGATTAGTGAGAACCCTTTTTCTCACTGTTCATATTATAGCATACTAAGTTTAAGATTACACTAACATTTCTATACCAATTTACTACCATTTTGTTACCAATTTTATACCAATTTGATATCATTTAGGAGTATCAACCATTTTTACTAATTTATATAAATTATTCTCAAAAAGAAAAGCACCCATTTATCACGGATGCTCTTCTCGTACCTAATAAGTGTACAGATTTTAAGTACCTTCATCATATCTGATTTTGGAATATTTTTCAAGCTACAATTTCTTTTCTGGAATCACTTTTCGTGCAACTACTTTTGAAATCTTCATTGTTCCAAGTTTTCTTGAATCCAAAGAATGATCCCGGTTATCTCCCATAACATAAATAGAATCATCCGGAATCACACAATCTTCCTCGCCCATCGTTGATCCTTCATCTTCCAGATATTTTCCATTAATATAAACTTTATGGTTTTTGATCTCTAAATGTTCTCCTGGCAGTGCGATCACTCTTTTAATAAAATCATATTCTTTATCTTTTAATGTCACTTTAATGATCACAACATCTCCACGATGTAACTTGTCATTTTTCTGAAATTTCTTCATGATCAATTTCTGTCCATCTTTTAAAGTAGGATTCATAGATTGCCCATTTACTTTAAACCTTTGATATTGGCTGATATTCTGATACGCTAAAATACCAACATATCCAATGATAAGCAGAACCAACAAATTCCATAATATCTTTTTTAACTTCAATAAAAACACCTTCTTTATAACATGTTAGGATGGCTGCCGCTTTTAGGCCCGATTTTCCCCATATGTGACCATAATCGATTTTTTCCAGATTGCGTAGTCCAGTATACGGTATCTCCATCTTGCTTAATCACATCACAATCTAAAATTTTATGGTTCATTACATTTACTTCTTTTAAAGCTGTTACTTTTCCATTGGAATCTACTTCTGCAATCTGATTTTCTGCCCAACCGCATCCTGATCCAGCACTTAGTTTTCCATGCGTGTCGTCAGCTCCAAGATCTCCTGGAATTGTTACGCCATCAAGTGTGAAGGCATTTGGGGCATGAATTCCTTTTTCTCCACCCATAATCCCATACTCACATGCGATATTATAACAGCTGCTGATAGATTCTTCCGGATAAAAGAGATCGGCTACTGCTCTTGGTGATTCATATTTCTTTTTCACTATTTTTCTCCTTTGTATGGTTGTTCTCAAGTATATTAATGACTTTTCCATCTTTTCCTTTTACAACCGCTTTAGGCTGATGATATTTTCTTTTATTTATAATGTCTGATTTTTTGTTATCCATAATATTCCTCATAAATGTAAAAAAGAGGAGAGATTATTCCCTCCTCTTTCTTCCATCGCTAACGCCTTACTGTATCTACTGCTCTTCGTCACCTTTCTGTTTCTTACGGATCACAAATGCTGTTCCTCCGGCAACTACGACTACAATGAGTCCGATTACAACTGGAACGATGGATTTCTGACCTGTTTTTACAGATGATGAACTTGATCCACTACCAGGTGTAGATGTATGACTTGTAGTTTTTGGAGTCTTCTTCACTCCTTTAACCTTTACAGTCTGATCTTTATCTGTGATATCCTCATGTGTTCCGATCACTGCTCCAGTTTCAACATCTAACATCTTTCAAATGCTACAAGTGAATATCCTCCAAGTTTGCTTGCATCAAATGTAAAGCTTACCTTTACTTCTCCGTTTGCTTCTTTTGGAGTGAATTTTGCTGTTGCTGCAACCTCTTTACCATTCACTTTGACTGGTTTCTTTGTATCCTTATCATATAAGGTACCGGAAACTTCCAGTTCTTTGTTTGGTGTTACATTTTTATATTTCACAGTATCTACGATAGTGACTTTCTTATCAGCATTAACGGTGTGATCCCCGTCGGCTTTATCTGTTGCTGTAGTATGTAATTCAGGGAAATTTACTGTCTGGTCAGAATCATCAATGTCCTTATGAGATCCGATCAATGTTCCTGTCTTAACATCGTAAGCTTCTTCAAAGGCCACGGCTGTTTTACCAGCAATGCTTGTGGCATCGAATTTAAATTCTACCTGTGCTGTACCAGAAGCTTCTTCCGGAGTAAATTTAGCACTTGCAGTAACTTCTTTGCCATCGATCATAATTGGTTTCTGAGTATTCTTATCATATAAGATACCCTTTAACTCAACTTCTCTACCAACCTCTAAGTTCTCATATTTCACTGTATCGACTAAAACAGTTTCTTTTGCGGCGTTTACTGTCTTGTTTCCGTCTTTATCAGTTAATGTAGTACCGATCTTTGGTACAACGACAGTCTGTTCACCATCGTCAATATCCTTATGATCAGCAACTAAGGTGTTGGTTTCTACATCATAGGCTTCTTCAAACGCTACGAGTGTTTTACCAGCGAGATCACTTCCATTGAATTCAAATGTAACATCAACACTTCCTTCACTTGCTTCTGCTGTGAATGTAGCACTTGCTGTTACCTGTTTTCCATCAATTTCAAGTGGCTGCTTTGTCTCTTTATCGTAAAGAACACCATCAACCTTATACTCACGACCTTTTTCAAGACCTTTGTATTTAACTGTGTCTACCAGTGTGATCTTTTCGTCTGCATTGATCACATGAATCTGGCTGTCTTTACCGATTAAAGTTGTTCCGATTTCAGGAATCTCTACTGTCTGTCCTTCATCTTCAAGATCTGCATGAGTACCGATCTCGTTTTCTCCTTCATATAAGTTTTCAAAGACAACAGTAGTTGTTCCTTTTAATGCACTTGCATCAAATGTGAATTCAAGTTCTACGGTTTCATTTTCTCCGTTTGCTTTGAATGTCTTTTCTGCAGTAATTTCTTTTCCATCGACTAATAATGGATTTCCTGTTTTCTTATCCATTACCTTACCTTTCAGAGTATATTCTCTTCCAGCAACGATGTTTTTCACTTCAACTTTATCAACGATTGTTACATCCTTACCTGCGTAAGACATGTGTGTTCCATTATTCTTATCGCTCGCTGTTGTGCTTACTTTTGGAATAAGAACAGTCTGATCATTATCGTTGATATCTGCATGAACTGCATATTCTTTACCCTTATATTCAAGAGTTTCAAATGCAACAATCTTCTTACCAGCTGTTTTAACTCCGGAGAATTCAAAGATTACATCAACTGTTCCGTCCTCAGCATCTGCTGTAAATTTCACACTTGCTGTTACTTCTTTTCCATCATCATCAAGAACAACCTTTCCTGTTTCTTTATCCATAAGTTTACCGATCATTGTATAAGTTTTTCCTTTGATCAGATTCTTATAAGAAACAGTATCCTTGATCTTCATATCTTCTTTTGCTTCAACGATATTAGATCCTGTTGTTGCATCAGATGCTTTTGTCTTGATTTCAGGGAATTTAATTGTCTGTCCTTCATCATTAATGTCATGATGAACAGCAATCGTTGTTCCGTCTGTTTCACTTGTCAATGTTTCAAATACAACAACATCTTTACCTGCTAATGATAATTCCGCTGCATTAATATTGATTTCAACATCAACTGTTCCGCTTTTTGTGGTATTAGAAAATACTTTGGATGCTGCAACTTCTTTGCCGTCTTTATCAAGGATTGCTGCTTTTGTCGCTTTATCCATTAAGACCGCTGTTAACTTGTATTTACCTCTGTCTAGGTGTTCATAATTAACAGTGTCAATGATTGTTACATCATCTGTCGCTGAAGCCACATTTGTTCCTGTTGCTTCATCTTTTGCTTTTGTACCAATACTTGGCTCTGATTCATCAGTTAATGTTCCGCCATTAATTTTTTTTACCATCTTTTGTGATCGTAAAGTCTGTACTGATCAGTTTCAGTCCTTTATTACTATCACTACGCAATTCTTCAATTTTGTATTTTCCGTAATAAAAAGCACCTAAACTATCATCGGCTTTTGCAACACTTCCATCTTCGCCCTGTCCAAACCATACTCCGGCATCCAGATCAAAATCAGAAGATTTTAAAACGGTATCCTTTGTATAGCCTTTTAACAATTTGTCATTGGCATTTGTATTTTTAGAGTGTTTGTTATCTGTAGAATCAAACTCTCCATTCTTATCTGTTACGATTACGTGGGTTTCTCCAGTCGCTTCATTTGTTACCTTGAACGCTGCACTGATACTCTTTCCTTCATCAGTTTTTTTTTCTGACAGAGTAATCACCTCGAACTACCTGGTTCGGGAATTTTAAGTTTGCATCCAAATCTGGCGTATACATTGTTCCGTCTGCACCATGGCATACAACTATTTTTTCAGTTCCATCTGTCATTTTGTAACCCTGACTGCTTGAAATTTCCTGAACACCATATGTACCATAAGGTAATGTTCTCTCATCAGTCTGAGCTGTATATTTTTTCAGATTAGAATTCCATGAAGTTGTGATCTTTGTCACTTCTTCTCCCGGATTCACTGTCTTATCACCATATTTAATGGCTGTTGCACTTCGGTTGATAATAGAGAACTGAACACCTTCAAGTGTTGTTCCGGTTTCAGAGATCTTATGATCCTTTCCACCGATGGCTTCACTCTTATCAAGTTCTTTATCAACTTTCCATACCTGGATTCCATATTTCTTCGCTGGATCAGAAACTGTAAAGTCTGTAACTACTTTGGATGGCTGTTCACCATCTTTATCACTGACTCTTGTGAAATAAATACGATTACTTAAGACTTGCCCGTTAACGGAAACGTACTGTCTTCAATTTTATATCCGTCGGGAGCCTTTGTTTCCTCAATCGTTAAAGTTCCCCATGGAACTACGGGTGTTCCATCTGAATCTCTATAGAAATCATCACCTGAAACTTTATGAGTATCGTCAAATGAAATCGTATAATCATTTCCAAGTTTTTTTGTCTGTAACACCCATGTTCTAGTAGCTTTTGACGGTAATTCAGAAGCACTATTATAGAAGTTATTATAGAATTTTACGGTAAACTCTGCACCTGAAAGATTTGCATCTCCCTGTACAGTTTCGCCTGTTTCCTTGTCTACCTTTTTTACTTCAAAGTTGATAGGGTCATCCTTTGGCTGATCTGGAATTGTAACAACTGCAGGGTTATCATCATCGTTCTTTTCCGTAACTTTTACGGGATAAGCCTGATCATTTTTCGCATACCCTGTAGGTGGATTAATTTCTTTAACAAAGTAATCTCCCACATCAATTTCGTCTGTGTCAGTATTACCATTTTCATCGGCAGTTAATGTTGTTACTTTATCAGTACAAGCTTTGTCTTTATAAACTCCGAATGTAGCTCCTTTAAAACTATAACATCCGCTTCCGTTTGTCATGGAAGGATTCGCTGATGTTTTCTTGACCTGCACATTACCGGATTTGTTGTACTCAAACTTCAACTTGTAGATACCAAAACCACTCTGTGTATTGATCTCCTGTGTGTTCAGTCCGATGATAACATACTGGTCTTTCAGGTCTACATGAAGTACAGATAAACGGATCTTAGCATCTTTGCCATCTTTCGCTTTACCCATTGGATTTGTGATGTGGGCACACTCGCCGGCAAACATATGCTTGCTAGAGTAAGTTGCATCATCTCCTGTGTATTTCGTTACGAAAGAACCCTTCATATGAAAATCAAGCTTTGCTTTATTCTTATTTAAAGCAGTTGCTTTGTATTTAGAGGATGAGCTTGGTAAACCGATACCAAAAGTCACATCTTCAAAGTTTGTTTTCTGATTAACACCATCCTGATCACCAAAATCAGATCCTTTGTCGTAAACATCGAACCATCCACTGTTCTGGCTTCCGGTTGGAAGATACAGATATTTAATGGAATGTCTGAGAGCTTCTGCAGTTGCTTTCATATTATAATTAACTTCCATATCACTCAGTTTTGAGAAGTAACGGATGGAAGATTTATAATCGAACACCTGTCCGTCCTGAAGCTTTGCTGGATCCACACGGTCTAAGATGATCGGATTTCCTGTTTTCTTGTCTGTAACAAACTTTAGTTTATCCGGATTCTTCACGGATGCACTGACATCTGTTGTAAAGAAACGTGCAACAGATTTGACAGCTCCTACTTTTTTCACTTCTACTCTGACAGAAGTTAAAGTTGCAGGAGATGCTGCAAGTTCTAAGACACCAGTACTCTTATCAAAAACCGCTGTATCATCTTTGCTTAGATCCATTGCTGTATCAGATCCATTTAAAAAGACTTTAAAATCACTCAATTTGAGTTTTTCTGCGATCTTTTTGCTTGTTGTGATCGGAACTTTGACAGTGACATCAAAAGCATTAGCTTCTACAGACTGTTTTTTCGTTTCTCCACCATTTTCAACCGTAGTATCGATAGCGATCGTCTGATTCTTGATAGAACCACCATACATGACCTGTCCAGTGATCAAAACATTCGGATTCTTTTCAAAATAACTTTTTGGAATATATGCAAGACCTGTTGTCTTGTCAAACTTGATATCTTTGATCACATCAGGATTTGCATTGTTTGTCCCTTTTACAAATGCTGCATCATAAATACTTCCCATTCCATTGATTTTTGCACTGGAAAGATTCGCAACATAATAATCTGCATCATCACTTGTATTGTACAATTTTACAATAGTTGAATACTGTGCAATAAATGCATCTTTGTATTTTGCCCATAATGTATCAATTGTACAATCCTTTGGGATTTTAGACTGTTCTGCGATCAACTGTTTTAATCGGATAGAATATCCGGTTTCAGTTAAATCATTTTTGATTTCTTTCGTAGATTTATCCGCTTCGGATGTTACTACTTTTTTATTTACATTTTTAGATACATATGATTCTGTATCATCATACTGCAATTTTCGAGCGGCTACCCCAACATTGTTATCCAATGACTGATCCGCCGCAAAGGCATTTGCCATGTTTGTAGCAACAACACCACCCGCAGACATAATGACAGCCATAGATCCAAAAAACAACTGACGGAGTTTTCCCACGATCTTATACTTATCCATAATATTGCTCTCCTTATTTTTATCGTTCTTACAAATACTTTTCAAAATATTTGATTTATGTTATACTTTTTTTGTATATTTTGGCGAACAGTCAATTTGAACTGTCCACCAAAATATGCTCTTATAATTATTTAAAAGAAAGCAGCCGCAATCTGCTTTCTTTTTTATTTACAAGGATTCCTATTTCGATACATAGCATATCACCCCCTCTCATAAAATTTTATAAGACAACTTTATGGATTTGTATATATGTATATTAAATTTTCAATGTGCTTTCATCTTTTATAAAGCAAGAACATACACTCGCTTTCATGGAATATACTAACATAAAATGTTATATTTTTCAATATTTTATATTGTTTTGTTTCATATTCGTGTAACATCCCCATGTTTTACTTTATTTTTTGCATGTTTTGTATATTACATTTATAAATATACTTCACTAAAAAAGGCAACAGCCCATAAAGCAAGCTGCTGCCTTCTCATTATTTGAATTATTATTTATTCTTTTACACTACCGCAATCACATTTATAACCGACCAAAACTTTTTTCATCATATGATTTTTGATCCACTTTCCATACCTGTTTCGTTGTTGCTTCATGATGTACTATTACATCAACAGTCTGAGAACCATAATTATGTCCATCACAACTTCTATCCCATCCTCCTAAACTTAAATAAGCACCAAATGGTGGAACATCTTTCATGTTTTCTGGATCAACACCCATTTCTTTATAAATAGCATAATCACTACTATAATGAGGCCATCCTTTTTCTTTTGTATATCCCCAATCTTTTTTGGTTTCTTCATCATAATCTGGATAAGTTTTATTGTTAATACTATCAATAAAGTCTTGCGTTTTGTCCTTTCCGCAAACAAAACATACCTGATGTCTTCTCTGTACAGTTTCATCCCAAGCTGGAACTTCAACAGTCTCGTAATGACTGACTTCATTATGATGCACAGTCTTGTAAACTGCTTTGTAGTCATGGACATGCTTTTTTGTTTCTGTTACAGTCTTACCTTTTGTGTTAACAACCTTAACAGAGACCGTTGTTCCAATCTTTTTGTTGTTATCTAGTTTTACTTTCCAATATCCATTAACTGCACTTGCTTTTTTCACATAAGTTTTACTAGCGATTTTTACTTTAACCTTATAAGAAGGTCTGGTGTAACCAGAAATAGATTTACTGTTTGGCGTATATTTATTGATCTTTAATTTCTTTGCAATCACATATACTTTTTTTTGTTTTGTAAAGTTTCTTTCCTTTGTAGGATTTTAAAGTGTATTTCTTACCGGCAGCAACACGAGGAATTTTAACTGTAAATTTTCCTTTTTTGTTAGCTTTTGCTTTGTAAGTTTTCTTACCGATCTTAACTCTTACAATATTTTTCTTTCTAGTTTTACCATTAATTCGTGTTGCGTTTTCGTACACTCTATTAACAGAAAGTTTTTTACTTGCTGCATGTACATCATTTCCTTGAATACCGAAAGCTACACTTGCGGCCATCATCATAGATAAAAGTCCGATTGTTAATTTTCTTCGTCTCATAATACTTCTCCTTTTCTTTGAATAAACTATTTCCTTTTGTAGTAATTAGTTTAAAACAGGTTTAAAATAATTGCAAATCAATTAAAATATCCACAAAATCACTTACAAATGGCTTGTTTACGTGGTTTATCCACATTTTTCGTATATTTTTCCAGAAAATAAATTTATTTTTTTTCAAAAAAAAGAGATGCCATTTCTGACACCCCTTATTCCAGCGAATCGCTATACAAAAGGTAATTGTTTCTCAAAGATATGAGTCATATTACATTCTTATCATAACAACTCTTTCCAATATTTGCAAGTCAGTCCACAAACTATTCACAAAATTATTATTTTACAGTATACTGTAAGTGTAAGTTTTGGTTTTACAAATAGGAAAAGAAGTTAGTTCTGTATAAGAATTTTCTTCTTTTCTTTTTTACTATAAAATCATACCGCATTTCGTTATCTGCTTTTGTACGATCAACCATTTCCTCTGTAAAATAGAATCCAAGATGTTCGTAAATACGATATAAAGTTTCATTGTCTTTTAATATTTTTTCACCAAAGGTTTTTGGATAAACAATCATATACGGATAATTTTCATTTAAATTTTGTTTAATTGTTTTATTTAACAATTTACGGCCAAGTCCATGTCTTCTACGTTCTTCTGCCACATAGAAGCCTTCAATTCGCAAATAAAACTTCTCATTTTTTGAATCATAATGATCTGACCACACAATTTCTCCTATACGTTTTACTTTAAAGAAACCGATTTGATATGCATAAATACCATAATCTACATTTTTATAAATTATCATTGTTCTTCACTCCTTTTTAAAATAATTTTTCTCTTCATATTAAATATGCGATTTTTGAAATTTTTTTATGACACTCTAAATCACAGTATTGCAAGAAATTCAAAATTATATTATAATTTGTATGCAGACAGGCGACTGTGCTGTATAATCACGGGGTCTGAATTAACGTTTAAGTGGCGTGTTCCGCCATCAGCCGTGATGCCATCGAAAATTATTCGATGGTTTTTTCTTTTTCTGTTTTATAATTATATTTTATATGTTATAATAATAACAGTTTATTAGAATCCAATCAATCGGGATAAGTCTGAGATTTTTTAATTAAATAATGAAAAATGAAAGCATAGATCAAGCAGACAAAAATGTCTGTTTTTTTTATGCTTTTTATTTTTCATATAAACAATGAATCAGGAGGTATTTATAATGAAAAAAGGAGTAAAGAAACAGATGGCAGCAGTTGCATTAAGCTTGCTAACAGTATCAGGTATTGGACTTAGTGGAGCTAATGTAGTTAAAGCTGCCAGTCCATTAAAAAATAAGGCTACAATTAATATAACTGCCAAAAAAAGTACGTAAAGCTGTTACAAAAACAAGTTCTTGTTCTATAAAAAAAGGAAAAAGTATTTGGGTTGGTCCAAGTTATGGAGGTGTTCATCCATCAACAACAAATTGGAAAAGTAGTAATTCAAGCATTGCCACTGTAGCAACAAAAGGAGATTCCGAAGGCGGACATAAAGTTACCGCTAAAAAGAAGGGAAAAGTTACGATTAGTTGTATCGTAAGTAAAACAAGCGGACATTGGGTAAAAGGAGATGTCTTCAAATGGACTGTTACTGTAAAATAATTTAATTTATACAAAAAAGAGCAACCTCAAAAACAAAAAGGTTGCTCTTTTTACATATTTAATATCTAATTTGCATGATTTTTTACAATTAACACATTATACACAAATTACATTTATGTCACATTTCGTGATCAAATAACTATTTTAGTATAAAAATTTATCATCATATTTTTCTTCTGCAACTGAAAGAATCATTTTACGCAATTCCTCCTTTCAATTATAATGTTCCCACAATTTTTCACTGAATACAAACCGATAACACTCATCACCTGATGCTGTTGTTTTTCTATATATCCTGTAACCATAATAATTCACAATTTTTCTAAAGTCACGATACCCTAAAGAAAATCTAGTAGCATCATCTGTTAAGATACAAAATTGATTTATCTCTATAGCAAAAATTCCTAATTGATTTGCAGTACCTTCTAAAATTCAAGTGTAAGTGATTTTGGATTCTTTAAATTTTGACAAAATACTTTATTATACAATTCCATTACCACTTTTTCATGATATAATACATATTTCATATCATAATCAGCCAGATTATATTTTTCTTTTACAAGAAAATCTTTTTATTTTATCGAATTTTCCATTCGGAGCATACAATATTCTAACTATATATCCCATCTCTTGAAGATTATTGACAATATTTTTAATACCACAATCCATCGAGAGTAAAGATAAAGAATAACCATTTCTAAGGCAAGTCCGAATCTTATTTTTTGGTGCATCTGTTTGTATAATCAATGAATTTTTTCTACTTTTATTCGATTTAAAAAGGTAAATCTGAATTATTCGTAACTCAGTTTCTGTAACATTTCGTTGTTTTGTTCCTTCGCACGATAAACCATAATAGAAAATCACATTCATCAAAGTCAAAATATTCAATTAATTCCTCCTTCGTAAATCCCATATCCAAAAGCTTATCAATTATTTCTGGAATGTCTTTTCCAATTTGTACATAATTAACAATCTCATTTAGCAATTCCATCATTCTGTTTTTATCCATAATAAATCATCATCCTTTCTTTTTTTGCATCCTAATGCGTCTAAACGTAAATTTTTGGATTATTCAGTTCATCCAAATATCATCAAATGTTTCTTCTTCAATTGAATTTCCTGCCTTGAATTCTCTTAAGCTTTTTCCAACTGTTAAATCATTAATGTAAATAAGTCTTGAAATATGATCAACAACAAAAGCATATAAATGATCATAACCCGACATAGTAAATTCTACTACAGCAAGCATATCTAAGCTTTTACAAACTTTTTGAATCTTCACATACTCATTTTGTGAAAGTAAAAAAATTTTTTAGAAATTTAACAGTACATTCACATTTTCCCATGTATTTACCAGAACCGTTCTTCATTATTTCATCAATCTCTTCATACGTATATTTTTTTGTATTAATAGAATCTTTTTTGTAAACATATCCATAATCTCCAATATCATAAGAACTGATTGAAGCATCTCTGCCATATGCTTTGTAGTCAAAATATGATTCCATTTTGTTCTGTCTCATATAAACACCTAGTTTACTATTGTCAAATAAAGCATGTCCTAATTTTTTCATCAGGATCTTTGATATTTTGATCTACCCAATTTGAAAAATATCCATAAATAATATCTTCGAGTTGTAGGCAGACATTAGATATTTCTAATGCTGCTGTAATTTCTCGTACTTTGCAATAATCTAAGACCTTTTTACAATCTTCATCTAATAAACAATTTAACAATTTTGCAGTCTGATTTAGATGATATATGTTTTCATGTTCGTCAATTTCAAAGTCTGCATGGTAATCAAAAATTGCAATAGCTGAATTATAATCTGCAATTCCTAAATGCTCTTTTAATATCTTCTGCAGGGATTCCTCGGCAATACCCAAGGTAATCCATCGACCATTGAGAATCCCTTGATTGTATTTTTTTAAATTTTCTACATATACTTCTATAACATTTCTCATTTTTCTTTCTCCTTCAAAAAACAAAAAGACATAAAATAAACAGGTATAACCTTTGTTTACTTTATGTCTTTAATTAATAAACTTTATTCTAATTATTTTATGCAAAATCAAATACATCTTTTTATTTTTCTAAAAAGATAACATTTTCTCCTGCATTTCCCATTTCTACAATATCGACAACCTAATGATTTCGATCTGCAATTCTTCGCACTCCTGATGTTAATACATCCTGGGATAAATAGTCAGAATCATTTTTCAACATACAAAAACTATTTTCTTTCACATTGAAAATGTTTAAGTTGTTTGCAATTTCATTTAGATTCATATTTTCTTTAATATCATTATCGATACAATCCATAAGATATTGTTTTGCTTCTTCTTCCGTTGCCGTAAGAAATTTTAAGATACTCTGCGGGAATTCTCGGCCATTCAATGACCGAGATGAAAGCAGGATGCTCTTTGAGCCATCACCCTTCCCTAAAGTTTTCTTTGCTCCTATGATCCAGTTGCCACAGTGATGCAGAATTCTGAGTTTTGAAAGACTGACCTGTTTGTATTTAGGGGATGTACTGAGATACTGATCATCCGCATCCTTTACATAACAGGATTTTCCGGTAAATCCGGAGATCCAGCCTTTCTTTCCATTCAGTTCTACACGATCAAACAGACAGCCAGTCATTGATACCTTTTTCTTATTCTGTCTTTTGGTAACAGTGACCGCCTTTGTGTTCTTATTATTGCGTGCAGCTGTGCGGTTTGGTTCCTTGCGTCCCTTTCTCGGAGTTTCTTCATGCAAAGAACGCTTCTTTCTTCTCACCTGTTGGATACAGATCACAGACTCTTTATCCTTTACAGCTGTGATCCCGGTCTTTACTAATGCAATGGCAGTCGCATCATTTCCATGACTTTTTGGAAGCTTTAGTTTCTCCCGATCCACTTTCGTGACATTTCCATAAGTAAAGACTGCTTCCGGAAATGCTCTTATCAGACGTTTCCTTAAAATGTTCATGAACGTGGCATCCCTAAGCCTCTGGAAAATCTCTTCTGTTCCTGCATCCATTGATAAAGGATACCTCCCGGCAGATGATTCTGTGCACTATGACAATCACTGCATACGGTGACCATATACTGCGGATCATCGGTTGCACCATGGCTCCTGTACAAGATGTGATGTACGTGCAGCTTTCCTCCTTTCTTTTTACATATCTGACAAGTATATCTGTCACGGTCAAGGACATAGGCACGGACATTTTCATAGTCATACTGCGGCCCTTTCTGGTACAAATCTCCGTGGATCTCTGGGTTCTTCATTCTTGCTGGATCAAAACGTCCTAATTCAATAGAAAGACGGTATCCTTCCGGAAGAAGATCCTGTAGTTTTTTGATCCATCGGATATGATGATCTGTTTTTGACTGCAGGGATGGCGGTAGCCATCCTTTCGGTCTTTTCGATGTGAACGTGATCTTCTTTTTCTGCCAGTGTCTGCCTTTTCGGTCTGGGACTTCACAGTAAACACGCTTGGTCTTTGGTCTCCACTTTGGATGACGGTATCTGGTCTTCCGATAACGCCTTCCCCTTCTTAATGAAGCTTTTGCCTCCAGAAGTTTTCTTTTGCTCATGGAGTCCCTGAGACCGATCTCTTCCTTATGTAAGACTGTCCCATCCTCACGCACAACGGACACCCCGATATGTTGTGATCCGGTATCAATCCCAAGATAACCTAGCTGTGTGGTACTTCCTGTCTTGTAATTCAGTCTGATCGTAAATGGGACCTTCTGCTCAACAAAAGCTTTTCCTTGTTTCAGCAATAAACGGGCTTTCCTTTCAGATGTAGGCATCAGCCGGCATCCGTTCAGCCCGACCACGAATACACTCATGGCTGTTTTCTCCTTTCAATAAATATGATGGCAGGTACACAAAAGTCCTGCCCTCCCTGACGGGAGTGATCACCCTTCGACAAAGTTCCAGATACTTCTTGCTCCAGGTCAGTGCCTTCTTCTCCGGGGAGACATCCGTTGCCTGAACCCTGTTCCCGGCTTAGGTACCACCGGGTCGGGTATTGATATCTGGGACGTAGCACTAATGGTATCCCTCACAAAACGTGGGTTCCGTTGCACTGAGTCTAGTCAGCCCGCCTTTCGGGTACCATTGATCAACTTTGCATACTTAGCATGATTGATTATTCAATGGTCGAGAAGCTGACATTAATCTCGTCATTACAAGTATCACTGATTGCAATAATCCATTTCGTTTTTTCATTTTGATTCATGTTTTTCTCCTTTAAATAAAATTTTCTTTCTAATAAAACTAAAATTCACTACCATTTCCTATTACGAATAAAGTTCAACATAATCATTTTCCTCGGAGTATTCAGATCCACATTGAGGACAAACAATATATTCATCATTTGGAACAAATTCTGTACCGCAACAATTACAATATGCATGACGATATACTGTCGCCTGCATTTCTTTTGATTTTTGTAAAAATTTTTCTTCTTTCATAACTCTCCTTCCTTTTTAATAAAAAAGACATAAAAATAAGCAGATCTATATATTATCTGCTAAATTTATGCCTTTGGGTTTAAGTTTCTATTTTTTTGGATTTCTTTAAAATGTTCAGAGCTTTTCCTAAAGCTCCAAAGTCTAATAAAAATTACATATTTAGTATAGCATATAAACATAAAAAAATAAAGAAAAACAAGCAACACATATGTACAATTATACGTGCTGCCTGATAACTAATTAGTAACTAATTTCCATTCTCCACAACTACATTTATACCCAACAATTACCTGCTCATCATAAGCTTTTTTGTCAACTATCCATTTATTCCAAGTTGCCCCTGGAGAACATACGCTAACAGTTACAATCTTCGTTGTAACATTCTTATTTTTACATGATCTGTCCCATCCACCATTATTTAAATAATCTTCATATAGAGGCATACTTGAATCATAAGAAAGATTATACATTTTTAATATACTGCTGCTTTTATTTTGAGAATAAGAAACATCAGATGTTATTTTAACATTTTTATAAGTTCCATCTTTAATCCCTTCAATATAAGCCTGTGTTAAATCTTTTCCACAATCCTGACAGATAACGTGTTCACATTTTTCATCATGATATGTTGGAGGATCGGTTACTGTTTCCATGTGACCTATCTCTTCGTGATGAACTTTAGCATATATAGGTTGAGTATACGTATGCTTGTGCTGTTCAGTTTCTGGATTCTTCCCTGCGTCACTAGCATAGCCCACCCTCTCCTTATTGCTTTATATTAACAGAAAGAGCAAGTCCTGGACTCGAACCAGGGAACCAAGAAAAATGCTGCAGCGTTCTTGGTGGACATCCAATATCCGACTTGCATAGTACATAGACACAAAAAAAGCGTATCTCTTGGACACGCCATTTTTGTTCATCGTTAAGGAATTTTTAATGGCAATATTCATGATATGATATTGCCTTTTCGAATGAGTAATACGATAAAATAATAACAATAGAAAGAGTAAACTGGAAATAACAAACAAAACAGTATACTCTTAGGGAAAGCCGGAGAATCGAACTCCGATTGTAATGATCGTGGGGTACCATATTTAACATGACGATCTGATCTTTAAGTAAATACAAGCAATCCTGAAAAAGTATTTACAAAAAAAGATAAAATACAAGATCATTAAATTTACCATTTACTTTCCAAGTTGTTTAAAGCAGAGTACATAGCATTTCCACTTTAAACATCAGAACTAATAAAATAACTTTATTAGCAGCGGTACAATCAGGATTCGAACCTGAATAGCTCAAAAAGCTAGAACGATTAGCACTCGCTTGTGATTCCATTTACACCATTGTACCATATAGACTTAATAAGCTAATGCAGACTCATAAACATGAGCCCACCTAGCCTGATTGGAAAATCAAAGAATCGAACTCCGAAATAAAATAATAAATGTTAGCATACTCCAACGGAATACATCCATTATTTTATTGTATCCCAATACTTTTCCAAGGGGAGTGGTAAGGAATATATTGCCTTTAAGGCTCGTATTTCCCTACCTATTTTTTGGAAGAATCAAAGATGTAAATATAAAAAACTCTATTTATTGTACAGTAACTTAACAGGGAAGTTATAGGGGACCATACAAAAAAAACGATATTCATATCTTTGATAAAAGGCGATGATTGGAATCGAACCAATCCATTTTACATTGACACATATCGATAAAATTTTTAAGGAGAAAAATCTTATGAAAAAGTAATTTCCAATGTCAATATAACCATTCGCCATCGCTATTATTTACACTACACGTTATTAACAAAAAATTTTTTTATTCCCGAAATTGATTTTTCAAATAATAACTTTTCTGTTTATATTATAATATCATATTACATATCATTTTTCAAGTTTATTACACATTTTTATGTATTTTTTTATTATATTTTTACGTTTTTTCTTTATTGAAAATTTATGTAATACCCCCACATTTTATTGATTCTCATAAATTTTCACTTTCTGCATCTGATTCTGTGTTTGTAAAATAACTTTTCCAGGTCCTGTCAATTTTACAAGAAAATTTCCTTCTCCTCCAAATAATAATGTAGACATTCTTTTTACTAATGTAATGTTAAAATCTACGGAGTCCTGAAAAGCAACTACATTTCCCGAATTACAATACAGCACTTCACCCTCTTTAAGATCATGAATAATTGAATCCCCTGCTATTTCCAGAAAAACTCTTCCCTCACCATAAATTTTCTGTAATACAAAGCCTTCTCCACTGAACAAACCAGCACGTAATCTTTTTGTAAAAACAACATCTGCCATAATCTGCTCTTCTGCACAAAGAAATGCCGTCTTTTGACAGATCATCGAAGAACCTTTCTCTAATTTCAAGCACTGAATCGTTCCAGGGATTGTCGTAGAAAATATAACAATTCCCATATGCTTTTCTGCATAATACGTTGTCATAAAAGCTGACTCTCTTGCAAGAAGCTGTCTTGCAACGGATTTAACAACTCCACCTCTCAGACCTGTAGAATAATTTATATCCCCAGTATACATCATCATTCCACCGGATTGTGTATACATTGCTTCTCCTGGTTTTAAAATACATTTCACTGCCGGAACAATTGTTCCAATAAGTTCATACTCCATAATAAATATTTAGCCGTGAAGATTGATCTCTCCACGGCATCTCCTTTCAATTTTTAAAAATCAAGCATTTGAATACGTGAATTCAAATCAATACTTGCAGACTTTGCATCCCCATGAAGAATTGCTTCTTCTCCAAAATAATAATGTGTCGCAATAAATTGTAAATGACCATTGTTTAACTTTTCACCTAAACGATAAATACACTGATTAATCTTTCCATTTGGAATTTCGGTCCCAGTCGCTTTTTTTCCAATCAATACCTTACTATTTGGAAGCTCTTTTTCCAGATCTGTCAAATTCTTTGATAATTCAGTATAAAAACTTGGATTATTTCTTTTTCTTTCTGATTTACCTTTGCTTTTGTCGCTGTTTTTTTATTCTTACTAATTTTTAAAACTTGTTTATTTGATTTACTGTCATTCTGTGTTTTGGCTTTCCCTTGTTTATAAATACTCCAAAATGGTCCTCCAGCACTTGCAACTTTAGATTGTGAAATTACATCATGAAGTGAATACTTATACTGACTTCTTTTACGACTTCCTACATCCGCAACAGTTACATTATCATTAGAATCAATTTCCGTTAATACCATAAAATGTCCACCGCGAGTAAAATAGCCAGGCCCCATCAAAGAAACAACAGGTCTGCCATGTTTTAAGGACTCTTTAATCTTTTGATAATTTGTTCCTAATCCATCGCATTTTAAGCCCCAATGTTCTGCCATTGCTGGAATTGCACGATGTTCACTTCCGGCAGAAGAATAATATCCCTGCTCATATGCCCAACTTGTTGTATCTACTGGTGTTACCCATTTTTCAGTTAACGTGCTGATACACACAGCCATTGAAGTCGGACCACATCCAGCACTCGAATTCCGTATCCACTACTATTCCACGCAGCATCTCCCTGATTAAAATAAATAAATTTTTCCAATTGTTATTCTTTATTTTTTTTTGATTTTTAATTAAGATTGTTACCTTGTATTAAGGAATGAT
>ENA-OQLB01000285-OQLB01000285.1-human-gut-metagenome-genome-assembly--contig:-NODE-285-length-30140-cov-4.994502_pt1 | contig 30140 bp, 40 predicted proteins | sample MGYA00242656_ERZ504813 | MGnify/ENA primary metagenome ERZ504813 (study PRJEB26092, sample SAMD00036388) | human gut metagenome | host: Homo sapiens | study: EMG produced TPA metagenomics assembly of... | reverse complement strand
TTATATGATGCGATAAAATATTCACAAAGGAGAACTTATGGAATACAAAAATCAAACAGAAAATCGTGCATTTCAGGAAATGTTGCAGGCAGCAGTAAAACGGCTGCAAAATCGTTCCGGAGAGGATCTTGCTGCAAAAAGTGGGGCTGTTTTTCATAGCAGCCGAAATGTACTTGAGATAATGAGTTTTTATGAAACGATTGAAATTCAACTTCCTGAATTCTATATTAACTCAGACATAGATGAATGGCATTATTTGACGTTGTTGCATTATCTGGATATGGCCGATGGCACAGAAGGCTCACAGAAGCTCATTACTTTTGGTAACCTGAAAGATGGATTGATTCGAGGAACCAAGTTTGACCGGACTGCAGAGCAGAAACTGGAAAAGCTTTTGCAGGATAAAGATCCTGAGAAAATTCAGAAAGCATGTAAAAACCTGGGTGCAGAATTCACAGAGACAAAGGCGGATTTGTGTGCTGTTTTTCCAGTTCTGCCAAGATATCCGGTAACTTTAAAGATATGGTTTGCAGATGAAGAATTTCCTGCATCTGGCAAAATATTTCTTCAGGATCATGCCGATCATTATCTGAGTGTAGAAGATGCGGTAACAGTTGGAGAAATTTTGCTGCAAATTATCGGAAGCATTTTCTTCCCTCTGATTATGGATCAGAAAACTTTCCAGTCCGGCTTTGATAAATTTGTCAATTGTTGTCTGAATCTGTTTCCAGTCATTACAGTGATTGCGTAGCATCAGTCTGTTGATGGAAAGGCAGCCATTCATTTGAAAATAAAAAACCGATTCTGCCTGCTCAAAGGTCAGGAGGCTGTGTGACATAAGCCAGGTCACATAGCCTTCTTTTGTATTTTCTGCTAATTTTTCCAGAAGAATGGGGGCAATTGCATCATCCAGAAACAGTGCCCTGTATTGTGATTCCATCTGTATTTTCTGACAGAACGGATAGGAACAGCTTTTTTGATTTAGACAGAATAAATGATCTACAGTTGTTAACATATCCTGAGTCATATCATTAAAAATATCTGATAATACATCATGGATATCGTAGTAATGAAGATAAAAAGTGCCACGGTTGATTTCAGCATTTTTGCAGATCTCTGTAACTGTAATTTTCGTAAAATTCTTCTGCTTTAACAATTCTAAGAACGTATCTTTTATGGTTTGCCTGGTATAGCGGGTACGGCGATCTTGTTTTCTCGTTTTTTCTGACATTATATACTCCTGTATTATTTGGTATCATATGATTCCTCAACAATTTTTCTGATGTGTTGAGTAGCCATACAAATCTCACAGATTGATTATTGTAATTTATATAGTAACAACTATAATAAGATTTAAAGAAAAAGTCAACAGATTGTTCAGAATTTTAGGAGGAAAAACATGGGACATGTAATTGCTGTATCAGGAAAAGGCGGTGTAGGGAAAACAACCCTTTGTGGATTGTTGATTCAATATTTATGTGAAAATGGAAAACATCCGGTTTTAGCTGTAGATGCAGATGCAAATGCGAATTTGAATGAAGTGCTCGGCGTTGAACCGGAGATTACACTCGGAGAACTGAGAGAAGAGATTGAACGTGCAGGAGTTGATCCACGATATCAGATTCCGACAGGAATAACAAAACAGGCTTATCTGGAAATGCGTCTCTCCGATGCAATTGCAGAAGAAGATGATTATGATTTGATGGTAATGGGGCGAACCCAGGGACAGGGCTGCTATTGTTTTGTAAATGGTCTTGTGCAGACCCAGGTTCAGAAACTGCAAAGCCATTATCCATATATTGTGGTTGATAACGAAGCAGGTATGGAACATATCAGCAGAGGAATCCTGCCAATGATGGAAGTTGCGATTCTTGTAAGTGACTGTTCCAGAAGAGGTGTTCAGGCGGCCGGACGTATTGCAAAGCTGATGAAGGAGTTAAACTTTAAACCACAGAAAACCGGATTAATCGTGAATCGTGTTCCAGATGGAAAACTGGATGCCGGAACTCTGGAAGAAATCCGAAATCAGGGACTGGAACTGTTAGGGGTTGTACCACATGATGACCAGGTATATCAGTATGACTGTGCTGGAAAGCCGATCATACGGCTTCCGAAAGATTCTCCTGTAAGAAGTGCACTGGGAGAAATTGTAAAGAAGTTAGGATTGTGAACTGGAGGATTGAAAGTATGAAGATTGAGTAAACAGAAATATTATCTGATTTGGTATAACCAATTGCAAAGAAAGGAAAATCCTCATGAGAAATCATTGGACAGAAATAGAAAAATATTTAGAAGACCAGAAGATAGCGCAGGAATTGATTGGAGAACTGAGAGATTTTCACATGCGTTATGAGGTAAAGAATCAGGTAAAGGCACGGTAGAAAAACCGGATATCCTATTTTATGGGAAAAAGATTCTGGAAATGTCAATAGCAGCGCTTCTTCAGGGAGATAACCTGTTACTTTCCGGTGCGAAAGCTACAGGAAAAAATGTACTATGTGAGACACTGGCATGGATATTCGGAAGACCGGAATACGACATTTCTTTTCATGTAAATACAGACAGTGCCGATCTGATTGGAACGGATACCTTTATAAATAATGAGGTTCGCCTTCGGAAAGGCCCCATCTACCAATGCGCGGAATTTGGAGGATTTGGAATCCTGGACGAAATCAATATGGCAAAAAATGATGCGGTTTCTGTACTGCATGCCACACTGGATCATCGGCGCAGAATCGATATTCCAGGATATAACAGGATTTTACTTCATCCGGCAACACGATTTATCGGCACGATGAATTATGGTTACGCAGGTACCAGAGAGCTAAATGAAGCATTGGTTTCAAGGTTTATGGTAATTGATATGCCTGAAATGGATGAGGATAGTGTCCTTTTTGTATTAAGACAACATTTTCCAGATGGGAAAAAAAGTGCACTGAAAGCCTTTGCAGGACTGTTTCTGGATTTGCAGATCAAAGCTTATCATGGAGAAATCTCAACAAAATCTCTTGACCTGAGAGGATTGGTTTCTGCTGTAAAAGCAACAAGAAGCGGACTTTCTCCAATTGATGCAATCCAGATGGGGATCATAAATAAAAGTTTTGATGTATTTGAAAAAGAGATCGTAGAAGATGTGGTTTCTACCAGAATCCCATCTTCCTGGACCGGAAAAGATATATGGGGGTAAGCTTGTATGGAGGATGTCAGATGGCCGGCGGAACAACTGGAAGAACATCGTCTGGAGCTCAGCAATCGTATCAGAAATCTTTTTTGGACAGTCAGTGGTGATTATGATATGGAATTTGAACCGGATACAGAAAAATATGTTTATTCAAAACAAACGGTTCTGTATGAGGCAGTGAAGCAGGGTGCCTTTGCACGATATTTTGATCAGAAGAAACTTGGCATGTATTTGATGAAAAAATTACATTTTTCTGCTGGAGAAGATATGCTTTTGCCTCTTGCCGGATTATGCATGGATGCTGCAGTGAATCGTTTTATCATTCGGGAACGTTTGGGAACAAAGGAAATCAGAGAACAGGCGTTCAGAGAATTGGAAAAGGCCGAGGAAGAGCAGGTATCAGACAAAGCTGGAACAGACCTGATTCACAGGATCAGGCTTCTGTATATAAGGCATGTTCTGGAGAACACAGACGATGAGGGAATGGATCCGCAGGCAGAGATTGCATTGTACAAGATTCTTTCTCTGAAGGATGCAGAAAATACGGAAGATGTCATAAACGTGATAGATGAGATTTATAATCATGTTCTGGATCCCTCTTTTGAAAAAAGGAATGGAAATCTGGAGAAGATTCTGAATTTACCGGATATGGCATTGGCCAATGACGCGTGGCAGGAATGCATGACGGATGAACAGATGGAAGACATCATTCAAAAATATCTTTCTAATCTCAAAAAAAAGATGATGAGTCTGGATATCAGAAACAAAAAGAAAAAAAGATTTTATTTCTCTCCGGAAAATGAAGAAGTTCCGGAAAGCTCGGAGAATATAAATCCACAGGCAGTGCGACGGATACGGGAATATGTGGAACTGAATTACGGAAAATCGTATCTAAGTGAATCGGAGCAGGCCAGAGTCAACCGGAAATTTTGTACAGGAATCCACAAAAACTGTATCCTGTATCTTACAGATGGAATTTTACAGAACCCTGTGATAAAAAATAATCAATACCGTTTTTCTCAGCTGCAGTTTGAAAAAAATAAAGCCTATTATGGAAATAATCACTGGATCATCAAAAGAAATATTTCTGAGTTGGCAGAGTCACTGAAACGGGCATTTATAATCCGAAAGGATGATTTTGTCAGCAGATCTGATGCAGGGCAGCTTGTTCCTGAGAGGTTATGGAAAATTGGAAGAACAGACGATGACAAGTTATTTAATAGAAAAAAGAGATCAGAAGATTCTGAGTTTGTAATAGATGTCCTGATTGATTCCAGTGGTTCCCAAGCTGGCAGACAGGCTCAGGTAGCGGCGCAGGATATATTATCAGTGAAGCATTAAGCCAGGCAGGAATTCCTCATCGGGTGACAGGATACTGTGCTTTCTGGGGATATACAGTACTTCAGAGATTTCGGGATTATGAAGATCCAAGGGAAACAAATGAAAGAATCTTTCAATTTCGGGCATATGCCAATAACAGAGATGGGCTTGCACTGAAAACCGTTTGTTCCTCTCTCATGGAGCGACCGGAAAAAAATAAGATTTTAATCGTATTAAGTGATGGAAAACCATGTGATATGAGCATACAACGACCAGGAACCCGCCAGCCCAAGATCTATGACGGAGAAGGAGCTGTGAAAGATACTGCATATGAGGTGCGTCGGGCCAGAAATCAGGGAATTTTCGTAATTGGTATTTTTGTAGGGAATGAAGAAGAACTCTCCGTGGAAAAGAGAATCTATGGAAAAGACTTTGCCTATATTCGTAATATCAGCAATTTTTCCCGTATGGTAGGAACTTTTTTGCGAAGACAAATTGATATGGAATGAAAATGGAGGAATCACTATGGGTAAAATTGGATTTTCCAATTGCCAGGATGTAAGAAATCAGAAAAAGATACAGGAATTAGATTGCCCACGCTGTCATGAACCGGGAGGCATTGAAGCCTTTGTGAAAGACGGGATACTTGCAGAGGATGGAGTATGTGATAACTGCGGATATATTCTTCCAGAAGGAACAGAACTGGAGGAAGTGGAGTAAGAAGCATTTAAGGAGATAACAGATGAAAATTGCTGTAACTGGAAAAGGCGGAGTAGGGAAAACCACGATATCTGCAGTATTAGCACGGCTGTATGCAGAAGAAGGGAAAAAAGTATTTGCTGTAGATGTGGATCCAGATGCAAATCTTGGACTTGCACTGGGTTTTTCAGAGGAAGAACTGGAGAGTATTACGCCTATCAGTAAAATGAGAAGGTTGATCGAGGAGAGAACAGGTGCAGATAAAAGTAATACTTTTTATAAAGTCAATCCAAAAGTGGATGATATTCCTGAAATTTACGGAAAAGAAAATAATGGTGTTCGACTTCTGGTTTTGGGAACTGGTCCTATGTCAAGATTTAGTACAAGTTAAAAAAACAAAATATCTGCTGTTGGAGCAAACTCATTATACATCAGAAAGCCCTGTACGATATTTTTTTTATGAAAAAGTTGTAAAGTGGTGTAAAGATTAATAATCTTTGTATTGGCACCGAAAATATATTTATTTCTCCGCGGCTTTTCTTCCAGGATGGGAGAGTGCCGCGGAGAATTTTTTGCGAAGAAAGAATTGCTATAGCTTTTGTAATTCCGGGAAAACCTTTATCTAAGAAAAAAATACAATATTAACATGAATATCATGAATATAATATTGGAGGCTGTGAATATTCCCAAATACTTCCCTCTCAGATTCCTGTTTTCTTTTGCAATATATTTGAAACTTATCAGGCTTGCCATGGATGCAATCAGAGTGCCGAGACCTCCAATATTGGTTCCGACAATTAAAGCCCGGTAATTATCTGTAAAGCTGGATAAAAGAAGCGCAGCAGGAACATTGCTCATAATCTGACTGGCAAGAACAGCAGTAAGTGTTTCCCTTCCTGCCATGATTCTTTCCAGAAAACTGCTGAATTGCGGAATCCTTCCAAGGTTTCCGATAAAAATAAATAATGCGATAAAGGTGGCAAGCAGGGAGTAATCCACCCTGCTTATATTTTCCCTGTTTCTTAGCAGCATATATATAAGAACCAATACAAGAGGAATCTGGTATGGAATGATACGTGCAACAGTGAGCAGGCAGATTGTAAATAAGATCAGGTAAGCGGCCAGGTATTCCATGTTAAGTTCTTTTCTGTCAGAGAATCCCAAAAGAGTTTTATCTTTTTCGGAACCACATACGTGAGGTGCTTTGGCAGCGGCTACCTGTATCCATATCAGAAGAAGGATAAGTGCTGTGGCGGAATAGGGAAGCATCAGGGTTATTAATTCTGCCGCGGACATCCCTGCTCTGGCATATAGATAAAGGTTCTGCGGATTTCCGATTGGTGTGAGCATGCTTCCGAGATTAGCAGCGATTGTCTGCATGGCTACTATTTTAAGAAGCCAGTAATTGCCCAGCCCCTTTGGCAGTTTATGCACAATGATCAGTGCAAGAGGAACAAAAGTAATCAATGCCACATCATTGGTGATCACCATTGACAGGAAGAAACATAAGAGTACCAACAGCCTGATCACACCCACAGTTCCCGATGTTCCCATAAGCAATTTTTTGGCAAGTATATCAAAAACACCAACAGCCTTCAAACCAACTACAATTGCCATCAAACAGAAGAGGAGCCCGAGAGTCCTGAAATCGATATAAGTAAAATAAGTCTTATCCGGTCTGACCCAGAACATAGAAAGAAGCGCCAGGATCACTGCAATTGACAAAACGGTTTCTTTCCTGAAAAAAACATATAATTTTTGTAACATAATATTTCCTTTCCGGTCTGATACGATCGCGTATAAGTATATCACAGAAACATCCAGAAAAAAAGAATATCATTTTGTATTGTGGATTGTGTTTGCGATTACTGCCTCATTCCTGTATAATAAAAATGTTATCAATGGCGACATCATTTCAAAAGTTCAGAATATGAAAGGAAAACGTTTTGGAAGAACTATACAGAAAATATCAGGGAAAAACAATAAAAGATGACTATGGGAAAAAATTCCAAGGAATTTATAGATTTTGCAAATGACATGAAAAAGAGCATGAAAATTAATGCCGCAAAATATGGATTAAGGCTTATTACCTTTGAGACGGGGCATTACGATATGTGCGGATATTTTAAGGACAACGAAACAAAAAAAGTATGTATATTTTTCATTCCATGAATGCAGGAACCACCCCATAGATTTCGACATGATGAACTCTAAGGATTTCTCGTCCGTTCTGCAAAAGGATGAACGATTGCACTGGAGGATATAAACAACTTTACGGACTTGAAGGGATTTTTCCAATTTTCTCTATTTTTTTCATAATGATCACCACTTTACAACTTTTTCATAAAAAAAATATCGTACAGGACTTTCTGATGTATAATGAATTTGACCCAAAACATTACAAAGGAAAGTGACCCTGTACGACAAAAACATTATACAACGAAAAAACACTGATTGGTAGACTTCATCAATATTTTTTGATTTATTTTGAAACTTTTTCTGTTCAACAGCAGATACCTTATTTCTGCTGATATTATCCATACTGACCTTAGAATCTGCACATTCCATCCTGTTTCTGTATCAGCATTTTTTATCCGAAATAACGGAGAAATCACTGAATGTATTTTATTATGTATGTTCCTATAATATTGGATATGGATGTTCATGTAATGCAGTTAAATGATTAAAGTGAAGAAAGATTTTAGCACTGCATTTTAAAGATATTAGAAGATTAATTAAGTTGGGAAATTTGTTTGAGCAGTAGTCTGCACCCCCTAAACTGACTACGATTTGACTATTACAGATGGAAGTGATTTGCTTCATTTTGCACTTTTTTGCAAATGTAGTAAATGAGAAGAAAACTATGATACCTTGAAATGCTGATAAAACCTTGCAAAATACGGCATTTCAAGGCAATTTGAGAGGAGAAAAAACAATGATTCGAGTACTTTTCGTATGCCACGGCAACATTTAAAGTATGGCGAGAAAGACTTGATTTTGTAGGATTTTCTAGATAGAAACAAATAATTTACACCTTATTTATACTTTTGGAAGACCGAATCGGAATAATTAAAAAAGTTGTCATAATTCAGTTGGTCAAAAAATAATACTACACTCAAAATCAATTAAAAATCAATCGTAAAAAAATATGATTGATTTTTTGCGCATTTTTGCATATAATATAATCATTATGGTTGGAAAGGGAACGATTACTATGCATGAAACAAGAATATTAGAATTCAAGGAAACGATTACGAATACTTTTTTGAAAACAGTTAGTGCCTTTTCGAATTACAATGGTGGAACAATTCTTTTTGGGGTTGATGATAATGGAAATGTGAAAGGATTGCCAGATGTAAAACAGGCCTGTCTGGATATCGAAAATAAAATCAATGACAGTATATCACCTCAACCAAACTATACACTTGAAATACAGAATAATGACCAGACGATAAAACTTACTGTAAAAAGTGGTCTTCAAAAACCGTATTTATATAAATCAAAAGCATACAAACGAAATGATACAGCAACGATAGAGGTAGATACATTGGAATTTTCAAGGCTTGTATTAGATGGAAAAAATATTAGCTTCGAAGAATTACCTTGTAAAGATCAGGAGCTATCTTTTAAAATTTTACAGTGTAAACTGAAAGAAAATATTTACATTGAAACTTTCAATCAAGATACTTTAAAGACATTGAACCTGTATGACAATATAAATGGTTATAATAATGCAGCGGGACTTTTGGCAGATAAAAATCATTTTTCAGGAATTGATATTGTTAAGTTCGGTGAGAATATTAGTATTATTCAAAAAAGAGTAACGTTTGAACATATATCGGTTTTAAAAATATATGAAAAAGCACTTGCTGTATTTAGAGATTATTACCAATATGAAGTAATACAGGGGGCTGACAGAAAGATGGTAGAGAAAATACCGGAAGCAGCTTTCAGAGAAGCAATTGCAAATGCTTTGATTCATAGGGTATGGGATATTAATTCACACACCAGAGTTTCTATGTTTGATGATAGAATAGAAGTAGTGTCTCCTGGTGGATTGCCGGCTGGAATAACGGCAGAAGAATATTTATCAGGTAAACTATCTATTTTAAGAAATAGAAATCTTGCAAATGTATTTTACAGACTGGGATTAGTAGAGATATTTGGAACAGGAATTACACGAATCAAACAACTGTATGTAGAGAGTTTGATAAAACCAGAATTTGAAGTGTCAGAAAATGCTATAAAAATTGTACTACCGATATTTGAAATGAATGTCAATTTAACCGAAGACGAAAAAGTGATTTACAAATTTTTAAGTAAGACGATGCTGAAACCAATAAGTGAAATTGCACCATATGTCCCATTTGGCAAATCAAAAACAACACAATTACTGAAAGCTATGGAGAAAAAGGGTGTGATTGCAGTTGAAGGAAAAGGCAGAGGAACAAAATATATCATTAAGTGATTGAGAACATAGAGGGTTCAAATTACACAATCTTTCAATAACACAAGGAGAAAATCATATGATAAAAATTTTATTTATATGTCATGGCAGTGTTTAAGGGACGGGGCAAAAGCCTTGATTTTATTGGGCTTCTTGGATAGAAACGTAAAATTTACACCTTATTTACACCTTTGGAAGATCGGATCGGAATAATATAATAAAATTTGCTAATCTGTGTTGATTTTTTTATGATTGAGTATAATAAAAGCAAGAACAGAAATGTTCTCGATGAAAGAGCATCATTAAAAGTTGGGCTGCAGATGGAGCAGGGTAAACTTCCATCTCATTAGATGTCTTAACTGGGCATCGAGCCTGGCAGCTTGGATAAAGCTGTAGTCCACGTGGGGGACTTAATGATTTTCACGTCGTTATGGGTATCTTAACTGGGTACCGAGGCTGACAACCAGCAGAAAACTCTTTTACAAAAGTAATTCTCAGAAGAGTGTGGTTTAATGCCACACTCTTTTTTGCATGTGAGGTATAAGTGGCAACAAAGGTAGATAAGAAAAACGCAATACGACAAGGTATTACAGAGGCGGAAATCGTATATTTCCAAAATTTGGCAGGTAAAACATTTCTGTATGTTTGTGGAGATGAATATTTTGAAGTTTCTTTTCCAATAGATCACTTTCTACATTTAACAGGAGTGGAGACAAGACTTTCGACCAAGGATTTTTATAAGAATGCAAAAAAATCTATTCTTACAAATAATCAGTTCTATTTTGACGCAAGACATGTATATGCAAATGCCAAAAGGAAACTTCCGTGTTTAAAACGCTTGCCGGAATTAACGAATGAAATGGTATGTGTTCTAAAAAATATGGAAACCATGACAATTACATATAAACTCAGCGTTACAAATTTGGAATTTACAGGAAGTGTGACAAGAAAGCCAAAACGGTATACTGGGAAAAAAGATTAAGAAAAGAATAAAGAGCTGGTTTTAATTGTAAAATTTATGGGGAACTAACATCAGCTTATTGACATGAATTTAAAAATAAGTATAATAATAGTTGAGTAATTGTTCAACTATTATTATTTGGAGGTGAATATATGCCAAAAACGTCTTATATTTGTAATTGCGATGTAATTCATGAGGATATTGTGAATGATGTGAAATCCAAGATGCAGCCAAAAGATGATTATATCCAGTTGGCTTCTTTGTTTAAGCTATTTGGAGATGGAACTAGAGTACAAATCTTACACGCTCTAGAACAGAGTGAGATGTGTGTATGTGATCTTGCAGTGCTACTGGGGGTAACAAAATCTGCAATTTCGCATCAGTTAAAGGCATTACGCCTTGCGAATCTGGTAAAATTCCGTAAAGAAGCACAGATAGTTTACTACTCGCTGGCAGATGATTATGTGAAAGAGATTATTGACAAGGGATTTGAGCATCTTTGGTAGAAATAATATTTTTTAACATTATAGTTGAGTAATTGAACAATTAAACAAATTATAAGGAGATTATCATGAAACGCATATTTCTATTAAAAGGGTTGGACTGTCCAAATTGTTCCGCAAAAATTGAAAAAGAAGTCGGAGAGTTGGATGGAGTGCAATCCTCAGTGGTAAATCTGATGAAGCAGACGCTTACAATCAATGTTACTCAGACAGCCGCAGATACGATAGCCAGTCAGATTGAAACGATTGTTCATAGCCATGAGCCAGATGTGGAAGTTTCTGAAATTGTACAGGAATCTTATATACCGGAAAAAAAGCAGGAGGCCAATGAATCCTATAACAATGAGGATAAGAAGTTGACAGTTCGTTTAGCGACTGGTGCAGCAATCTATGCCATTGGTATGGCATTGACTGTTTTTGCGAAAGTGCCACTGCCTATCGAGTTAGCTTTTCTCATTGTTTCTTATGTTATTCTTGGTGGAGATGTTGTATGGCAGGCTGTGAGGAACATTTCAAAGGGGCGTGTATTTGATGAACATTTTTTGATGAGTGTTTCTACGATTGGGGCTTTTGTCATTGGTGAATATCCAGAAGCAGTTGCTGTTATGCTATTCTATCAGGTAGGTGAATTTTTTCAGTCATTGGCTGTTAAGCGTTCCAGAAAATCTATATCAGACTTAATGGATATACGTCCAGATTCTGCTACAGTAAGAAGAAATGGGGAATTGATTACCATATCTCCAGAAAATGTCTCCATTGGTGAGATTATTATTGTAAAGCCTGGTGAAAAAATTCCATTAGACGGTGTGGTATTGGATGGAGATTCTATGCTGGATACAAGGGCCTTAACAGGAGAATCAGTTCCGAGAAGTGTTCATAAAGGAGACGAAGCACTTTCCGGTTGTATGAATCAGACGGGTGTCTTAATGATTAAGACAACAAAAGCATTTGGTGAATCTACGGCTTCAAAGATTATTGATCTTGTGGAAAATGCGTCAAGCCGAAAAGCACCAACAGAAAATTTTATTACTACATTTGCACGTTATTATACACCTGTGGTTGTAATCTTAGCAGCTTTTCTGGCGATTCTGCCACCGATCATTCTTGGCGGAGGCTGGACAGAGTGGATTCGCAGAGGATTTGTTTTCCTTGTGGTATCTTGTCCATGTGCATTGGTTATTTCAATCCCGCTGACTTTCTTCGGCGGCATTGGTGCAGCATCTAACGAGGTGTTCTTGTAAAAGGAAGCAATTATTTAGAGGCACTTAATAATGTCAGCGTTATTGTGTTCGATAAAACCGGAACACTTACAAAAGGTGTTTTCAATGTGACGGATATTTTGCCTGCAAATGGATTTTCAAAAGAACAGGTTCTGGAGTATGCGGCAGAGGCAGAGAGTTTTTCTAACCATCCTATTGCAAAATCTATTCTTGCTGCTTATGAAAAAGAAATTGATCAGTCAGTGATTTCTGATTATAAGGAAATTTCAGGATATGGAATCAGTGTAATGGCAGGGGAAAAGAAAGTTTTTGCTGGCAATACGAAACTTATGGATACAGAATGTATAGAGTACACAACCTGTGAAAAAGCAGGTACAAAAGTTTATTTGGCTGTAGATGGTCAATATGCAGGATGTATTTTGATAACAGATGAAGTGAAGCCGGACAGTAAAAAAGCAATTTCTGACCTGAAACATATCGGCGTGGAAAAAACAGTCATGCTTACCGGTGATGATGAAAAAATTGGGAAGTCTGTTGCAGAAGAATTGCAGTTGGATAAATATTATGCACAGCTGCTTCCTGACCAAAAAGTGGAAAAGGTTGAGCTTTTAGATAGTAAAAAGAGACCGGGAAGCAAATTGGCTTTTGTTGGTGATGGTATCAATGACGCTCCTGTCCTTGCCCGTGCAGATGTTGGTATTGCAATGGGTGGGCTTGGTTCGGATGCGGCCATTGAAGCAGCAGATGTAGTTCTGATGACAGATGAACCGTCTAAGCTGGTGGACGCGATTGAAGTAGCAAAAGCGACAAAACAGATTGTCATGCAGAATATAGTGATTGCTCTTGGGATTAAGAGTGTGTTCCTGATTCTTGGCGCTCTTGGTATTGCGGGAATGTGGGAAGCTGTATTTGGTGATGTAGGCGTTACCATAATTGCTGTTTTGAACGCAATGAGAATTTTGAAAAAATAGGAAATGAGGTGGAAATGTGAAACGAAAACTGATTCTGTTAGTTGTTACGATTGTTTTTCTTGTAGGTTTTGGTGTCATTTTACATTCACCGCCTTCTATGATTGATGCAGTTACAGGAGCAACACCGAAGTCAAAAAAGGCGGCTCAAGCTCCGCACAGTTGGAAGGCTCTTATGTTCTCGGTATTAATATGATGTCAGATGGTCTCGACAACGAGAACACCCGGAATAAATTAAAAGAATTGGCACTGGACGATTCGGAAACAAATGAAACAGATCTCATGAAAACGGACATTAGTTTTCGGTTATATGTATCTGAGACGGATTATCCGCTTGTCAGTTATGCTAAGAAACTCTGTGACAAGTTGAAACAGGCCGGTTTTTTCGTAGATCTGAAAGAGTACAGTAACACAATGATGCTATCAAGAGTGGTAAGTGGAAAGTATGATGTATTCCTGGCATCGGATGATTTTATTGACGTTACAACGCTAACACAGATGGACTATATGATCATGGACAGCGAAGAAATGAGGTGAGCGGGAATTTATGAGAAAATGGAATACGATTTTGTCTGTTTTAATGCTTCTCATTTTTATGATTCATGGAATCATGGGCAGCTTTATGCTGAACGGAGTTGGAAGTAGCGCAGGGAAACTTCTTGCATGGATTGGTGTTGGTATTCTTGTTGTGCATACGGTGATTGGTGTCATCCTGACAGTTCAGAGTTTACAGACAGCGAAGCAATCCGGAAAAATGTATCTGAAACAGAACGCCATATTCTGGGCGAGACGAGCCAGTGGGCTGGCAATACTGATCCTGCTGTTCTTCCATATTGGCTTGTTTGGAAAGGTGCAGAATGGGACATATATTTTGTTCCCTTTTACAACGGTAAAGATGGTAACTCAGCTTTTGTTCGTGGCGGCAATCTTTGTTCATATTTTTATCAATATCCGCCATTGCTCGTATCGCTGGGAATCATCAGTTATAAAGAACGAAGGGGTGATATTTATTTGATTCTTTCGGTGCTCCTTCTGTTTATAGCGGGCGCAGTTATTTTCTATTATATTGGGTGGCAATATCTATGAGTAAGACAATTATTATTATAGGTGCTGGACTGGCAGGACTTTCAGCGGCTTTGCAGGCAGCGGAAAATGGATGCAATGTAAAACTGGTTTCCTCCCTTCCGTCAGAGCGGGCACAGTCTGTTATGGCGGAGGGCGGTATCAACGCAGCTTTGAATACAAAAGATGAAAACGACAGTCCCGAAGAACATTTTACAGATACAATAAAGGCAGCATGTGGTCTGGCAGATCCAAATGCAGTTTGGGGAATGACACAGGCAGCACCGGAGCTGGTGCACTGGCTGCTAAAACTTGGAGTTAAATTTAACATGTGTGGCTATGATGATGTGGATCTGCGGAATTTTGGCGGGCAGAAAAAGAAACGGACTGCTTTTGCACAGAGCGATACCGGGAAGCAGATCATGACAGCTATGATAGACGCTGTTCGCAGGAAAGAAGCATCTGGTATGGTAGAACGGTTCAGCCATCATTCTTTCCTAACACTTCGTCTGTGTGGCAATATTTGTTGTGGCTGCGTAATCAGGGATGAATACAGTCAGGAGACTGTGGAATTACCGGGGGATGCGGTTATTGTTGCCACCGGTGGTATGCACGGATTGTTTGGAAATACAACGGGTTCGCTGAGCAATACAGGAGAAGTCACCGCAGAATTGTTCCGGCTTGGTGTTCCTCTGGCAAATGGCGAGATGATCCAGTACCATCCGACAACGGTAAAATGTGGTGGAAAACGCATACTCATCAGCGAGGCGGCCAGAGGGGAAGGTGGCAGGTTGTTTGCCATGAAAGATGGAAAACAATGGTATTTCATGGAGAAAAAATACCCGGAGCTTGGAAATCTGATGCCACGAGATATTACCGCCAGAGAGATATGGAAGGTCAGCATGAATCAGAGGTATTTCTTGACATGACGGAAATATCGGAGGAGATTATTTCAAATAAGCTATCTGGTCTGGCAGACGATTGTATGACCTATCTGCATAAAGATATACGAAAGGAACCGGTGTCTGTTTTACCGGGAATTCACTATTTTATGGGAGGCATTCTGGTGGATGAGCAGCACAGAACGCCGATTCAGAATCTTTACGCTGCCGGAGAATGCTGTGCCCAATATCATGGTGCCAACCGTCTTGGTGGAAATTCTCTGTTAGGAGCGTTATACGGAGGACGTGTTGCGGCAAAATCAGCATGCGAACAGGCAGATGTAGTAGATCTATCTTGTGCGACACAGATAGATTTTCCACCAGCGTCCCAAATTTCAGAAATAAAGCAATTAAACAAAGTGATGCAGGAGACTATGGGCGTTGTCAGAAATGAGAATACGTTGTTAAATGGGATTCAAACGGTACAAGCGCTGACAGGAAATCTTCCATTGCTTGGCATGGCAGTTCTAAAGAGTGCTCTTGCAAGAAAAGAAAGCCGTGGTGCACACTGGCGGGAGGATTATCCGAAGAGCAATGACGATGATTACCTTAAAACAACGGTAGCCAGATTTGATGGAAAGCAGATACAGATTTCCTTTGTACCTGTTCCAGAAAGGCGGTGATTCACTTGGTATATAAAATAAGAATCAGGCGGCAGGAGAGTCAGAAAGCAGACAGTTATTGGCAGGAATTTGAGTTTGACGGAAGCAGAAACAGCTCTGTTGCCACTGTTCTAAAGGAATTGAACAGTAGAACCCCTTTGAAAGATAACTCAGGGAATATAGTTACTCCCATCAGCTGGGAATGTAGCTGTATGGTGCGAAAATGTGGGGCTTGCGCCATGCTGATTAACGAACGTCCGAGGCTGGCATGCTCTACATTTCTACATACGTTAAAAGGTTCTACAATCACCTTGGAACCTTTAAGCAAATTTCCGCTTGTAAGAGATTTGATCGTTGACCGGTCAATTCTGTTTGAAAATTTGAAAAAACTGAACCTTTGGCTTGAAAGTGAAGCTTATATGAATCCGTGGACACATGAACCGAGATACCAGTCGGCACGCTGTCTGATGTGTGGCTGCTGCCTTGAAGTGTGTCCTAACTTCTCTGCAAATGGGACTTTCGCAGGCGCTGTTGCTGCAGTCAACGCATTTCGGATTCTGAATGAAGAACAGGAAAGCACTCATTTGAATGAGATTTCTGCTGAATATAAGAAGAAATATTTTGAGGGATGCGGGAAGTCGTTATCTTGTCATGATATTTGTCCGATTGGTCTGCCTGTGGAAGAACTGCTTGTAAGGTCGAATGCAGCGGCTGTTTGGGGCAAATAAAATGGATGATAAAAGCTATAATGAATGTATGAAGAGAATCAAAAACTTGATTCTCTTTTTTAAAATACATACATTGACAAATATCTATGTATATATTATATTGAACATAGACAATGATCAATGTGAGGTGTCAATATGAATGCAATGGATGTGGCTTTGATATGCAAGGCTTTGGGCGATGCGAACCGGCTGGAAATTGTACAGATGCTGTCGGATGGAGAAAAGTGCGGGTGTAAACTTTTGGAAAGATTTAAAATTACCCAGCCAACTTTATCCCATCATATGAAGATACTGGTAGGATGCGGCCTTGTGAATGATCGTAAGGAAGGAAAATGGCATCACTATTCTTTGAATTGTGAGACATTGATGAATTACAAACACTTTATAGAATCTCTTACTTGCCTTGGATGCGGTGACGGGGATTGTTGTAAATAATTTAAGGAGAGCAGATATCATGAAAAAAGAATCAAATTCAGGAATTAGTTTTTTCCAGCGTTACCTGACTGTATGGGTAATTATCTGTATGCTTATAGGAATTATGTTGGGACATTTTCTTCCGGGAATGAAAGAGGCACTGAACTATCTGGAATATGCAGGAATTTCTATTCCGCTGGCAGTTCTTATATGGATTATGATCTATCCAATGATGATGAAGGTTGACTTCAAGAGTATTAAAAATATCGGGAAAAACCCGAAAGGTTTATTTGTTACATGGATTGTAAACTGGCTAATAAAGCCTTTTACTATGTATGGAATTGCATCATTTTTCTTTTTTGTGGTGTTTAAGACATGGATCACACCGGATCTTGTGACGGAGTATCTCGCAGGAGCCGTGCTTCTCGGAGTAGCTCCATGTACCGCTATGGTATTTGTCTGGAGTACGCTGACAAAGGGAAATCCGGCTTATACAGTAGTTCAGGTGGCATCAAATGACATTATTATATTATTTGCATTTGTACCGATTGTGAAATTTCTGCTTGGTGTTTCTAATGTTAGTGTTCCGTTTCAGACGTTATTTATGAGTGTGGTTCTATTTGTAGTAATACCACTTGCAGCCGGAATCATAACAAGGCTGCTGGTAGTCAGAAAGAAAGGTACGGAATACTTTGAGCAGACTTTTCTGCATAAATTTGATTCCGCAACAACAGTGGGACTTTTGCTCACGCTGATACTGATTTTTATGTTTCAGGGCGAGGTGGTGCTGGACAATCCACTGCACATTATATTGATTGCAGTTCCGCTGATCATTCAGACATTCTTTATATTCTTTCTGGCATTTGGAGTATGCAGAATTATCAGACTTCCGTATGATATTGCAGCCCCGGCTGGAATGATTGGTGCATCGAATTTCTTTGAGTTAGCTGTTGCAGTCGCTGTAGCTTTATTTGGTACATCAAGTCCAGCGGCACTGGCAACTACAGTAGGTGTATTAACAGAAGTCCCGGTAATGCTTACTCTTGTGAAGATTGCAAACAAATTAAAGGAGAAGTTCAAGTATGAATAAGAAAAAAGTTGCTTTTATATGCGTTCATAATTCATGCAGAAGCCAGATTGCAGAAGCTTTGGGAAAACATCTGGCTTCGGATGTATTTGAAAGTTATTCGGCAGGGACAGAAACGAAACTACAGATTAATCAGGATGCAGTCCGGGTTATGAAAGAATTGTATGGAATTGATATGGAAGCAGAAGGACAATATAGTAAGCTGATTGATGAGATACCAGTACCGGATATTGCAATTTCAATGGGTTGTAATGTGGGATGTCCGTTTATCGAAAGACCGTTTGATGATAATTGGGGACTTGAAGATCCAACCGGAAAGAGTGACGAAGAGTTTAAGAAGGTTATTGATAAGATAAGGATGCAAATTTTTATATTGAAACAACGATTGGATGAATTTGAAGAAAACTAAAGAAGTTGAGAAATTGCAGTTTGTCGAACGGATGAGATACAAAAAAACATATAAGAATAATCAACAAGGCAGGTGGTTTTATAACAAGACTGTCTGCCTTCTTTTATGCCAGCAGAGGCTATTTCAAAGGGGCATCCAAAAGACATACAATATATAGGCTCAAATGGCGAAAGTGCCCATTTGGGCCTATTATTGCATGAATTCATATGTTACATCGTTACATCCAGGGCAAGATCCACCTGTGTATTACAGTATTGTCATTTTGACAGTTTTGTATTACTTACGAGTAGCAGACTTGATTGGGATTACGTCCCCATACCCACGTGAAAATATAATTGCTGGCAATTATATTTTAGCAGATATGCAGGCATATCTGGATAAGCGTCACAGACAACAAAATAAGGAAATTTTGATAAGGCATTCACCTGGAATAGGTGAGTGTTTTTTTGTTTTAAAGTATTCAATTAACCGAAAAATAAAAAAATTTTCCTCAGGGGGCTGTAAAAATGCCTCTCAGCGTTTCGTATTGTGTAAGGGTGTTTTTGACAGGAAAAAATAAAAATTTTTTCATCAAGAGGCTGTATTTATGCCCTTCATCTTTTGAATATATGTAAGGACATTTTTGAGCCGGCATAAAAATGATTTTTACAATAATTAGAAACAGAAATGAGGCGAGAAAAGAATGAAATATGAATACATGAAGGAGTCAGAGCAGATGCTTCAGTACTTCCAGTTTCCGAAGTTTTTATTAAAGCTGCGAATTTCTCAAACTGCAAAATTCCTTTATATGATTTTGTATGACCGGGCACGGATATCGAGAAAGAATAGCTGGATAGACAAGTATGGAAATGTTTATCTGATATTTCCAATAGATGAATTGTCTGTTCAAATCGATAAATGCAAATCTTCTGTAAAAACAGCGTTGAAGGAATTAGATGATGTGGGATTATTGGTTCGCAGATCCGGTGGATTTTCAAAACCCAATCATTTATATGTGAAAATTCCATCTGATGAGATAGGTTTACAGCCGGTTGACAATAAGGCGGTTGAAAAGATAGTTGCAACAGAGCCGGAAAAGCCACCTTCATCTGGTCGTAAAAATGGCTGTGGAGGAGTCGGAAATGTGGCACCTAGTAAAGTAACTGAGAAATATAAAAGTAATAAATATCATGAAGTAAATTATTGCTATGGGGAAGGAGAGAGTTTGTGATGAGAGAAGAAGATACTGTATGTGTAGGCAGTGATGGTTTGCAATACTGCAAAGTCTGTGGGGAAGCGAAAGAAGCATTTTTCCCCAAGGGTGGATTTATGGGGATGAAGAAACATTCCAGGCAATGTGCCTGTGACAGAAAAGCATATGAAGAAGAACAAAAATATTTTAAAGACAAAGAGCACCGGGAATTAGTCAGCAGAAATATGAGCATCTGTTTTGACGAGAGCAGAATGGAAGAGTGGACATTTGAAAATGCAGATATGTCAGATACGGTAATGCATAGAGCAAAAAAATATGTTGATAACTGGGAGGAAATGAAAAGAAATCATATAGGCTGTTTGTTCTGGGGACGGTTGGTACCGGGAAAAGTTTTATTGCGGGGTGCATTGCCAATGAACTTCTTAAGCAAGAAGTAATGGTAAAGATGACAAATTTCAATACCATTATTGATGATATATTTCCACTGGCAGACAAAACGGAATATATCAATGCATTGGCGTCTTATCAGCTTTTGATTATTGATGATCTTGGAGTGGAACGAAATTCAGAATATGCGTTAGGAATTATTTTTAGCGTCATAGATCGAAGAATCCGTTCAGGACGACCTTTGATCATTACGACCAATCTTCCGCTGAAAGAAATAAAAAACGAGACCATGTTAGATAAAAGACGTATCTATGACCGTATTTTAGAAATGTGTACGCCTATGTATGTTGGAGGCACAAGTAAGAGAGAAGTGATTGCAAGTATGAAAATGGAGAAAGCGAAAACGTTGTTGAATACAAACAGAGGGAGGAGGACTGCGAATGAATCATACAGAAAAAACAATACCTGTTTGGGAGAAATATTCTTTAAATGTATCCGAAGCAGCAGAATATTACGGAATTGGAGAAAAGAGATTGAGACAAATCGCAGGTGAAAATGAGGGAGCGGATTTCATTTTGGAAGTAGGTTCTCATATTCGATTCAAAAGGAAATTGTTTGAAGATTATCTGGATACAGCCAGCACAGTTTAAGTGACAGAATAGAAGAAATAGTAATGAAAATAATATTCATTTTATCTTAGCGAAGGAAAGGTCTTGTGGTATAATGAATAAACCGAGACGGTCTTCCAAGTTAAATGAACATTTGATGAAGGAGACTAAAATATTATGAGTGAAAAAAGGAGAGATCATAGAGGACGTATATTACACAATGGAGAAATACAGTTATCTGATGGCAGATATCGATTTAAGTATGTCGATGAGATGGGAAAGGAGCGCTGCGTATATAGCTGGCGCTTAGACCATAACGATGCAACTCCGAAAGGAAAGTGCCGTACTTTGTCGCTTCGGGAGATGGAGAAGAAAATCCAGGCGGACCATTTTGAGCAGATTGCAACAAATGGCGGAAATATGACGGTACTGGAACTGGTTGAAAAATATACATCAACAAAAACCGGTGTCAGACCTACTACAGTTGCAGGATACGGAACAGTTATCAATTTATTGAAGAAAGATCCATTTGGAAAAAGAAGGATTGATACGGTTCGGATTTCGGATGCAAAATGTTGGCTGATACATCTTCAGCAGGTAGAAAAGAAAAGTTATAGTTCCATCCATTCGATCCGAGGAGTTCTTCGTCCGGCATTTCAGTTGGCAGTGGATGATGACTGATCAGGAAAAATTCATTTCAGTTTCAGCTAATGGAAGTGGTTGTGAATGACAGTGTGACAAGAGAGGCAATCAGCAGGCTGAGGAACGAAAGTTCCTACGGTTTGTGAAGGAGGATCCTCATTTTTGCAGGTATTATGAGGGGATTTACATATTATTTAAAACCGGCCTTCGCATCTCGGAATTTTGTGGTTTGACCATTTCTGACATTGATTTTAAGGAGCATACGATCAACATCGATCATCAATTGCAGAAAAAATCAAAAATCGGATATTATATTCAAGAGACTAAAACAACCAGCGGAACGAGAAAGATACCTATGACTGCAGATGTAGAGGAATGCTTTCGGAAAATAATAGAAAAACGAAACCCACCCAAAGCAGAACCTATGGTAGATGGAAAAAGTGGATTCTTATACTTTGATAAAAATGAAGTATCTGTTATTCCCTGCACTGGAGCATTATTTCCAACACATCATTCAGAAGTATAATAATACTTACAAAGTACAGATGCCTGTCATTACACCGCATGTATGCCGACACACCTATTGCTCAAATATGGCAAAATCCGGAATGAATCCAAAAGCATTGCAATATTTGATGGGCCACTCAGATATCAGCGTAACGCTGAATACATATACGCATGTAAATCTTGAGGATGCCAGGGAAGAAGTTGCCCGGATTCAGGTTGTGTAATTACGATTTTTAATTGAAAATAGCAAGGTGTAAAATGGAAAAACATACACCTTATTTTACACCTTTTGCTGACGATATTATGCGAAAATAAACCAGGTTATGCCAGAAAGCAAAAATTTACAAAGGCTTACAAAGCCCGAAAAACCAAGAAAAACTAAGAAATGCGAGGTTATGTAACAATGATAAAAGTACTATTTATCTGCCACGGCACTACCTTAGCAAAATTCTGAAAAACCTTGATTTTACAGTATATTTTTGAACCAGTAGGGATGTTTTACTAAGTTTTTACTAAAGAGAGGAATCCCTAGCACGAATTTAGAAAAGTAACATATAGTATGACCTTATTAATTGGTAGAACAATTAGTAAGGTCCTTTTTTATTTCAAGGAGGTTCAAAATGAAAAGTACAGCGTTAGGAGCAGAAAACATTATTTTTATCAGTGATGCACATGAAAAATTCTACTATGAAAAATTACAAGAAGTACGGTATCAGGATGTGTACCATAAGGCATTGTGTTATTGTCTGGGTATTAATGGAGATACCAGAAAAAATGCTGACAGAATTTATAATTTTAAAACGGGGTCTGTTAAAACGAAATGTTTACATGAAGGATGGCAGACAAGCGGTAGCTTAAAAGTGGTAAGGATGGCATTTAATCTGTACTGTAACAGCACGCCAAGCGTTTGGGATTATGAAGATGCAGAGGAACAGGTAAACGAGTGCAGACAGTATACAGTAGAGGATATCTTCTGCTGTGCATATGCACCATATTTTTGGCAGGCCATACAGATCCGTTATCCGGAATATGTAGTGTACAATCAAAAGTTACATGCCATGCTTGGAGGAATAGATTAATGCTGAAAGTGAGACTGATGGGAACAAAAAATGATATTGCATGGTTTCAGAAAATCCTGCAGCGTCATCCTAAAATTGAAGTTATGGAATTATCGGAACTTTATTCCAATAAAGGGACGAGCAAATATTATAGAGCTTATGCTGAAATTGAAAAAAGTAATGTAAATAAAAAATAGTAGAAATACAGGAGAATTATATCATGTGCAAAATAATCGCAATCGCAAATCAAAAAGGTGGAGTAGCAAAGACTACAACAACTATTAATCTTGGAGTAGGACTGTCTAAGGTTGGAAAACGTGTAATGCTGATAGATGCTGATCCACAGGGACATTTGACAATGGGACTTGGTTTTCCAAAGAACTTAAGGGTAACATTGAAAACAATGATGGAAAATATCATTATGGGATTAGAATTTGATCCCAGGGAAGCAATTTTACACCATGAGGAAGGAATAGATGTAATTCCATCTAATAAACTTCTTTCGGGAATGGACATGTCATTATTTACGGTAGAGGACAGAGAAAAAGTCTTAAAAGAATATCTGGAACTTTTGGAAAATGATTATGACTATATCCTGATTGATTGTATGCCTCGTTGGGAATGATGACAATTAATGCGTTAAGTGCAGCTGATAGCGTTTTGATTCCGGTGCAGCCTCAATACTATGCGGCAGATGGCCTCATGGAATTACTGAAAGTTGTGAAAGGCATTCATCAGAGATTTAATCCTGATTTACAGATTGAAGGGATTCTGTTTACAATGGACAGCAGTCATTATAATAATTCAAAGAGAAATAAGCAGGCAGTACGAGATGCTTATGGAGCAGAGATTATAATTTTGATCAGACGATTCCAAGAACAGAAGCTCTTGCCGAAACTGCATCAGAAGGTGTCAGTATTTTTTCTTACGATGCAAAAGGAAAAGGTGCGTACAGTTATCAAGCACTTGTCCAGGAGGTGTTGAATCATGCGTAAACCTAAGAAAGAAATTCAGCTTACTTCTTATGATGAATTGCTTGGAATCAATGAAGCCGAACAGAATACTCTTAATCAGATTGTTGAAGTGCCATTAAATGAGTTACATCCTTTTAGAAATCATCCATTTCATGTAAATGATGATGAAAAATGGCTGAAACAGTAGAAAGTATCAAGAATTATGGCATCTTAAATCCTGCATTGGTACGTCCTCGCGCAGAGGGAGGATATGAACTGATTGCTGGTCACAGGAGAAAACGTGGTTGCGAACTGGCTGGAAAAAGTAAAATGCCAGTACTCATACGGAACTATACCGATGATGAAGCCGTAATCGTTATGGTGGATTCTAATATACAGAGAGAAAGTTTGCTTCCAAGCGAAAAGGCATATGCTTATAAGATGAAGATGGATGCAGTAAAACATCAGGGCATAAAAGACGAAAACGCAGCTTCTGTTGACAGTGCAGATCTGGTTGGACAGGCTGCCGGTGACAGTGGAAGAACCGTTCAGCGTTACATACGCTTGACCTGTCTTATTCCGGAATTGCTGAAATTGTTGGATGAAGGAAAGATTAATTTTACAGTAGGTGTTTCATTAACCTATTTATCAGAAACGGAGCAGATTTGGGTGAAAGACTGCATAGTGTCTGGAGCAAGCTCTGTTACAGGTTCAATGGCAACAAAACTGAAGCAATACAGCGGTGAAGGTAAACTGACAGAATTAGCGGTACAGCTTATTCTGAATGAAAAGAAAACAGAGACAGGAAAAGTTACTTTAACTGAAAAGAAAATACGAAAGTATTTCCCAAAGGAATATAACAGAGAACAGATTGAACAGGTTATCTATGAACTGCTTGATAACTGGAAGAAAAGCCAATAACGAGGGAAGGAGAGAAAGCAAAATGGCAAAATCCGAAAGCACAAAAATAGAGTTTGGTTATTTTCACGATTATGAATCGGAACAGTTTGCTTTTTACCGTATTCCCAAAGTATTATTCACAGATGAATATTTCCGTAATCTGTCCAGCGATGCAAAGGTTCTTTATGCTGATGCTGGACAGAATGGCTTTGTCTATCAGAAATAATTGGGTGGACAATGAGGGGAAAGTTTATATCATATTTACATTGGAACAAGTGATGGAATATATGAACTGCGGAAAAGACAAAGGTGTGAAAATTCTTGCAGAATTAGATACTGATAAAGGAATTGGTTTGATTGAAAGAGTAAAGAGAGGATTGGGAAAACCAACAATTATTTATGTAAAGAGCTTTGTATATAGAAAAGAAAAAGTATTAGATTCGGCAGAGAATGATAACCGAAGTCAAGAAGTCGGAAAAGCCGAAGTCAAGAGTTCGGAAAAACCGAAGTCTGGAGTTCTGGAAAGTCGAAGTCAAGAGTTCGGAAAAACCGAAGTCTGGAAGTCGGAAAAATCGAAGTCTGGAGTTCGGAAAAACCGAAGTACAGAAGTCGGAAAAACCGACCCTAATAATACTAATTATAATTATACTGATATTAGTAATACTGACAGAAGTAATACTGATCTTATCAATCTTTCAGATTCTTCCGAACAGCAGTCAATGGATTTGATGGAAGAGATGAAGCTATTCCAGATGAATACTGCACTTGTAAAAAGAAATATTGAATATGACTGTCTTGTACAACGATGCAGATTAGGGGAACAGCAACAGTTGGATGAAATTGTGGCACTAATTGTGGAAACAATCAGCATAGAACGGGAGAATATTACAATCAGTGGAGTGAAATACCCATATCAGTTCGTAAAAAGCAGATTATTGTTGCTGGAAGAAAGCCACATAGAGTATGTACTTGACTGTCTGCATGAGAATACCAGGGAAGTAAAGAACATAAAAGCGTACTTGCTTACCTGTCTTATGAATTCAATAACGACAATAGGCAATTATTACCAGGCAAAAGTAAATCATGATATGTACGGAGGTGGCATATGAGAGGAAAAGAAATTATAACAAAATTGATAATTCCTGGTGCAATAGCTATGATTATCTGCTTAATTGTTCACCCTATGTGCATGAATGGTGAAATATTAGACTGGAGAAAATTATTGCTTTTTGTGGGAATACCTTTCGGAATCCAGAAAATGTTTTTGTTGGTCGTTCCAAGAAATGTGGGGACAGGGGAAATGCTTGGTTTGGTGGTACTTAAACTGATGGTAGGAAGTTTGATTGGAATAGGGGTTCTTGCCTGGAGATTATTAGCTGTAGCAGGCATTTTGCTAAAAAACGGCATTTCTGGAATTATATGGATCATAAAAAGACTGAAAGAAATGGTGATCAAAAATGAGCGAAAAGCAACTGGAAAAATTGTATTATAGCATTTATCCAATGAATCAATGTGAGACACAAAGTAAAAGTTATGAAGAGACAAAGGAACTGTGTGAAACATTAGAAAAGGAAATGATAAGTCTAATGAGTCCGGATCTGCAGGCAATGTTTGAGGATTACAAGGAATATACTTTAAATCTTAAACAAACAGAACAGAGAGACGCTTACATAGATGGATTAGCGTTTGGGATTCGCACAATTTCGGAAGCCTTTTTACATGAGAACAAAAATAGAATATGGTGATTGAAAAAGCAGTCTGTCAAGGCTGCTTTTTCTGTACCGCTTACATAGGAGGATGAGATGTGATTGATTTGATAATTATTATTATGGCAGGAATAGTGCTTTTGTTTTTGCTGTCTTGTTGCTTTATGGTTGCAAGGCTATTGGATGAGGAAATATCTATGTATGGATATGAAGGAAAAGAAAACTGGGAAAGGGAACAACTTCCCGACAAATTGTCGAGAAGTTCAACAGATGAAAGACATGGAGATAAATGAAAAGATTCGTTATTTTCGGAAACAGAGAGGGCTATCGCAGGAGCTGCTTGCAGAACGAACAGGAATTAATGTGAATACAATTCGGAAGTATGAAATAGGCATACGAAAGCCGAAAGTAGAACAATTAAAGAAAATTGCGGATGGACTTGAAATTAGTGTAATAGAATTTTTGAATATTGAAATAGAAAATGAAGCGGACTTGATTGCTATGCTGAAAAAAATCAGTCCGTTTTTTAAGTGGGACGGATTGCTTCATGTATTGGAGGGGGAAAAGTTTTTATGATTGGTGTAGGAAGTGCATTGATATCACTGTTTCTGGTTTTGGTTTGTTATTCATTAACACTGACAGCGAAAAGAGCAGATGAAAACTTATTGATGATCTGTGAACAGAATCAGAAAATTGAAAAAGAGAAAGGAAAGCAAGAAATGGAATCAAAGAGAGACATTTTGAGAGTGATTGAAAAAGAAATCAAAAAAGGAAGTGCGCCAGTTGCATTTGCGGGTTTGGGGTTTTCCGAGGAATGTTATCATTTGGTAGATAGTCAGGCTAAGATGAACCAACTTTTAGATTATTTTTTTTCGCAATGAAGAATACGCAGCTTTGACAGATCGGCAGGTGAAAAGTAATATCTATGCAGAAATGGGCAAAAGGCTGAATTTCCGTAGTGCCAGATCTAATCGAGACAGAAAGAATATGGAGGTAGCGGCGAAACGATGGATTAAGAAAAAGCATCCAACATTTGATGGTGATGTATATGTCGAAAATATCCGGTGTTTTCTGGATATTTCCCGGGAAGAGTTAGAAAAACGTAAATGTACTGTTAATGAACAGGATATCACAGCACTTATTTTCAGTCAGAAACATCTGGAAGCATTATATCTGCAATGCCTTATGCACAGGCGAAACGCAATGCAAGAGGTCCCAGAATTAAAAGGTTTGTCAGAAACGTGCAATCGGATTTATAAATTGCAGGATGTAGATGTATTATTTCAGTGTTTACTGATGGATCAGATGGATTGGGAAGAAGGAAAGTTGTATGTGCAATTCAGTACTGTATATTTATTACTGAGTTTAAGAAATAAATGACAGAATAAGTATGATTGGTTATAATAAAATAAATTGACAAATAAGTAGAGGGAGGGTCTGATGAATAAAGAAGATCATTTTATAGATACAGATAAATTGGGTGATGTGTTACTTGAGTTTTCAAAAAAAATAAGTCGTTTCTCACAAAATATACCAGATACTTTATTTGGAAGTTTGACAGAATTTTTAAAAAATATACCAGATGATGTTAAGAATACGCAACTTTTTGCAAACGTTCAAAAACTAAGTAATTATGATTTGAATTATGAAGATGTCTGGTGGTTGGTAGACAGTTATGGGCTTATTGATAAAGAAGATGCGGAAGAAGAACTTATGGAGTATTATGAGCAAGAAAATAAATTACATTGTTATATAAAAAGTATTATAAGCAATCCGTCCATAAGTGAACGTGAAAAATTAGTAATATTGTTATCACATATAGAACCGTTAATATATAATACTTTAAATTACACGAAACAGCCTTATTCAAAAGTGAAACAAATAGTAAAACGAATGTCTATAGATGAAAATGAGGGAATGTCTTCTGAGAGTGTGGGAAAACTTTACGTTATGGGAATTACATATGTAGTGTTTGCAAATACTGACGCTTATACAAAGGAAATTGATAAAAGAATTCCGTTTAGAAATAATATTCTGCATAATGGAATTGTTGAATATGGAACGGATGATATACATAGTGCATATGAGTTGTTAGTTGAGTTCATTTCAATGCTGGTATTCATAAAAAAACAGCTTATTAATGAAAAAACGAAATAGAGAATTTGTAGCCGGTTGGTCCATTTTATTAGAAATTGGAATCAGCCGGCTTTTTATATTTTAAAGAGTACTTCTCGACAATTTGTCGGGAAGTGGAAAGGAGTCAAATTCCAATGAAAATATATCTCCCCCATCTGTTAGTACCACCGTAATTTGCGGATCAGAGTCGAAAGGAGGCGTGCAAATTGCAGGAAGAAGTTACTCAGAAAACAATCGCATTGTCGGTTAAAACTGCAAGAGTGACTGCCGACGTGTTAAAAAATATGCTGCGGAAGTATCTGTCAGGACAGAAACAAAAAGGAAAGAATCCTTATAAGGTTGGAAAACAGTCATACAAAGAACTGAAAAGCCAGGGTTCTGGTTTATCCAATATTGAAATCACAGATGGAAATATCAAGTCCTTTGAGCGTGTGGCGAAAAAATACCGTTTAGATTTTGCCTTGAAAAAAGACAGTTCGACCAAGCCACCGACCTACTATGTGTTCTTTAAAGGGCAGGATACAGAAATGATGAATCTGGCATTTAAGAAATATTTGGGTGTACAGATGAACAAAAAGGATAAGCCATCTATTATGAAAAAACTTATGCACTTTAAGGATGCTGTGTCTAAAGGAAAGAACAGAGAACGAGCAAGAGAACAGCAGAAAGACAGAGGGCAGAGTTTATGATGGAGAAAAAACAGCAGCATAAGAAGAAAAGAGGAAAAGTTCAGCATATCAGAGGTTCTCCGAAAAAGAGAAAAATATCTGGAAAAGCTGTTTTTTCTTCAGAGAGTATCCCAGGAAAAATGCTTGCGGATGTGAAAAATCTGATCACAGATAAGGCAAGTGAATTGAAGAGGGCAGATCAGAAAAAGCTGTTTTTAGCTAATTTCCCCTATCTGATGTTTGCTTATTTTTTCAATAAGATTGCCTGGCTGTATCGGGTAAACACCGGAGCAACTTCCTGGGATAAATTTATGGATACTATTACTTATTTTGAACTGGCGTTTCGGAATCTCTGGCCAAGTTTGAATCATATGGATCTGTTTTGGGGAATCGCAGGAGGCATGGTTGTAAAATTTGTTATTATTTACCGCACGAAAAATGCCAGGAAATATCGGCTGGGTGTGGAGTATGGTTCTGCCAGATGGGGAACAGAAAAAGATATACGACCATATGCTGATCCTGAATTTGAAAATAATATTATTCTTACAGAAACAGAGAGTCTTACTATGTCAAGCAGACCAAAGAATCCGAAATACGCCAGGAATAAAAACATTCTGGTAATTGGCGGTTCCGGTTCTGGAAAAACCAGATTTTTTGTAAAGCCTAACATTATGCAGATGCATAGCTCTTATGTGATTACTGATCCGAAGGGAAGTGCGAGACGTTCCAGTCTGAAAAGGACTGGCACATCTCAACTGAATCATTGTTTATTGTAATGAAATTAGTTCGAGTTGGAGAACTGAATGCGTGAATAGTCGAATGAAGGGGTAACGCCCTGAAA
>ENA-OQLB01000284-OQLB01000284.1-human-gut-metagenome-genome-assembly--contig:-NODE-284-length-30165-cov-1.896664_pt1 | contig 30165 bp, 39 predicted proteins | sample MGYA00242656_ERZ504813 | MGnify/ENA primary metagenome ERZ504813 (study PRJEB26092, sample SAMD00036388) | human gut metagenome | host: Homo sapiens | study: EMG produced TPA metagenomics assembly of... | reverse complement strand
CAAAAAGAAAGACCCTGTACAAACAGATTCTCCCTGCATTTTTCTTTTGAAAATATGTATTCTCTAGCCAGATTGTGGTAAATGCTAAACCCTTATAAAGCTCGTAAGGCACTGACCTCTGGCACAACAAACCTTACTTCTTCGCTTGACAGACACTCAAGTTGTCTGTTGTTATTATTACAATAAACTTCATGCAAATTTATGTCAATTGCTCTTTAATATAATACATCATTTTCTTATATTACAATTTGCTTAGATAATTCTCTAATTGATGAAAAATACCAACTATATTTACAATATCTTTTCTTACATCAAATATCACGATATAATTCATTTGTGGAATAACCACCTCATAATATCCTTTTTTTGCCAAATACATATCCCGACTTTTCGGAAATTGGTATGGATTCTCCACCAATCGGTCATCTGATATCTGTTTCAATATGTAATTTAGAAATGCTCACTTTTGTGAATCTTCTACAACTCTTTCATCTTCCCAAGGATCTCCTGATAAAATGCATCCTGATTTCCGCTATTCTTCAAATCCTCTAGTATTACACCATCTTTCAACAGAATTAACCGACTGCAATAGCTAGCCATCTGCGGATCATGCGTTACCATGACAATTGTCTTCTTATATTCCGATGAAATCTTATTTAATGCATCAATTACAATCTTTCCTGACTTTGAGTCCAAATTTCCGGTTGGCTCATCTGCAAGGATCAGATCCGGATTGTTGATCAAAGCACGACATATAGCAACTCTCTGCTTTTCACCACCGGATAATTCATAGGGGTTCTTCTTTAACAGATGTTCTATCTGAAATTGTTCTGCATATTTCTTTGCTTCTACAATCATCTTATTAATATTCTGTTTGCTTATGATCATCGGCAGCATGATATTCTCTTCCACTGAAAGGCTGTCCATCAGATAAAAATCCTGAAAAATAAATCCTATCTTACTGTTCCGGATATCCGCAAGTTTATCCCCGTATAGTTCACTGGTATCTTCTCCCATAAATTTAATCGTTCCATCCGTCGGTTTATCAATCATTCCGAGTGTTTTAAGCAAAGTTGTCTTACCACATCCGGATTTTCCCCATGATTCCCAAACGAATTCGCCCTTTCCCGCAAACTTTGAAAAGCTGATTCCTTTTTAACACTTTTTACGTCTTTCTTTCACTTTTCTTTTTATTTACGGGATTTTTCTATAGCTTTCTTTATTAAATTTTTTCGACCTGTAATACATTCATTTTTCGTTTCTCCTGCCTTTTCAACATTCTTCCTAGCATACCGTGTAACTATTCTCTGTAAGATATAATGCATAAACCAATATAGACATAAAATAACAAGCCAATAAATCCATATTTTATATCCATATATAACCCCTCTTTCTGACTCAATATGAATATTCATTATCATATATGCTGCTGACAAAATTGTCGCCGTTATTAATGAAATCCATGATAATATTTGTATCTCTACATCAAAAATTTTTTTTCCAGATTTTTTCATGAATTCCCATACATTGTAAAATTTCTTTTTACTTTCCGATAGTATTGTAAATCTGAAGCCGCCTTAATTGCTGAAACAAAAATTGAACTGATAAGTAATGCAATGATAATGAATATTTTATTTGTAACTTTGAAAATGTCTCCTTTTTTTACTGTTTTGAGAAATTCATCTGTAATATACAATGTGCTTTGTGGTGTAACTGTTAATTCAAAATCATTCGGTCCATGAATTTTCGCATACTTCTTTATTTTGGCTGTTGCCTTTTCTTTACTTTCATTTGGAAATGCAAATAACGTCAATGTATTAGGTTCATATTCTTTTTTTGATAATATTTTATATTGCCTAGAAAAAATATTTATTAGAAAATACAACCACATTTTCTGCTTCGTCATTCATCTTATAATATCCGAATAAATTTCCAGTTACGGTTTCCCTGATTTTATATAGGTGATCCGTGTCATGATTTGGTAGTGGATGATTAGACGATGGATCCACATATTTTTTTAATTTGTTTATATAACTTCCCATTGCAAGCCATGTAAATCCATTGCGTCCATATTCAAATCCGCCTCTTGTCACATTTGCACCAGAATGATTTTTATATTCATTTACAATATATATAATTTCTTCATTTTTTAGGTCTGCAGATTTGCCTGTCAATTTTTTATATGTATTTTCCGAAATACCAATTAATTCATTTCCATAGCTGCTTACCCTGATCATTGGAATATTTTCATATTTACCATTGTAAGAATGACTTAGCGTTTCACTGAAAGATATATCGCCCTTTTCCCCACGGTTCATCCATATTGCCTGATATGGATAATACTTTTCATGACCATTTATTGGAAGTAATTCGCATACATTCGCAGTGCAATAACTTAATGCTATAAAATGAAGGGAAAGAAACATCAGCAAAACCAATACATTCGTCTGATACTTACTATACAATTGATTGAGTTTTAATAAATTTTTCAGGTAGAATTTCAAATGACTATGAATGATTTCTAAGAGTATTCCACCTCCAAAAATCAATATCAAAAAACCTCCCATAATCCATTCCACATGAGAAAGGACATATCCAGTAAAAGTATTACTGGGGTAACTCCAATAACCCAAAATTAATAATCCCCCACCAATTACAATGCAAATACTCCAATAAATACTTTTAGGCCTTTTCTCTTTTATTTCATTTCCTGCTATCATTCGGCTGATACCACTATTATCGGCCCAGATTAAGAGGACGAAGACTACTGCAAGCATGATGAAAAAGCTGATTTTACATGTATTAAAATATATTTCCGTACCGACTGAACACAAAGAAATATATGTGGGGAAAAGCTTGTGCCAAATCTGTTGGATTAAATACAATATTCCTCTTCCGATACCTAAACCTATTAAAAGGGAAACCATCCATCCCGCCAGATATTCCGAAAAAACCAAATACGTATAAACTTTTTGTTTTTTCATTCCCAAAATATAAAACAAACTATAATCTGCTATTCTTTTCTTAATATAATTCAGCATCGAATAAACCATTAAAGCAGTAGAAAATATAGTTATCACGCTGACCGAAATAATAATTTCTTCCAATGTATCCTCTAACATTACGGAATTTGCAGACATATTTTTTACAATAGAATACAAACCCCAAAATACAAAAAATTCTGTTACACCCATCATATTTCCTATAAAAAAGGCAACATAGTTTTTAAAATTACTTCGGAAATTTTTATAGATTATTTTTGTTAACATTTGCATTCCCCCACCTTATTTGATAATCTGTATTCAGCTACTTTGTTCCACATACTAGTACACATCTACTTTACACCACATAGTAGTTATTGTCAATTCGATTACTTATCTATTGTCATGTTTTCTGGCTATGTTATAATATTGATAAATAGATTAGAAAATATCAGGTGATGCAATGTATGATAAATCTCAATTAATGCGTGGAATCATTAGAAGGATGTATTTTAAAAATATTATCCAAAAATACATCTTATGGTTATGAAATTGTTACAACTCTTCTGGGTTATGGATTTAAAGATATAAAAGAAGGAACCATTTATCCATTATTGGTTCGTCTTGAAAAAAAGGAATTATTACCTCTGAGATGCACCCTTCTCCACTGGGTCCAAGCAGAAAATATTATTCCATTACACCAGATGGAGTAGAATATTTGAACGAATTTAAAATAAACTGGAAACAGATATCCCAATCTGTAAACCAGGTATTTGATACGGAGGTATAAAATCATGTTGAATAAAAAAGATCAAAAAATAATACGGCAAATGATGCGCCATATCCGTACCTTTCCTTTGTTAGATTCTGAAATTAGGCAATTTGAACGGGATCTTACTGGAATGGCTCTTGAAGCCGAAAAACGCAGGGAGGATTTTGAAGAAATTTTAGATATGACTCCAACGGAATTTTGTGATGAACTGCTCTGCTCTATTGGCGGCAGAAAAACTCCAGGTGGACGTCGTCTGTTAAAAGGTGCTGGGATTTATTATCAGCTAACGGGACTTATTGGAACGGCGCTTCTTTCTTTGGTTTTCTTAATTTCCTTATTTTTGACGATTGTGATTCCTTCGGAACTGGGATTGGAAGGGGTAATTCTTCTATTTGTTGCAATAATCGGTCTGATATTCTTTGGGGCATTTTTATTATTTGGAAATATCGCCGAACGCAATTTGTGGCGCAACCGAAAATCTGCACAGCTCGTGAATAATGGGAAGATTTTGTTGGTAACGGCAGTTATCTTTGATATCGTGGCTACTCTTTATATGATTTTTAATGCTGGAGCGTATGTAGGACATTTTAATTATAAGCTTCCGCTTCTTATGCAGGTTATTATCTTTTTTTCCTGTTATATGCCGGCAATTCTGTACATTATCGGTGCGAAGAGGAATCTGCCACGAGAGTATGCTTTTAATGATATATAGAAAATATTAGCTAATTATGTAGAAAAGTCAGGAAGATTAAATATAATCAACCTGACTTTTTTATCAAAGATTATGATCAGTTTCTCTCTTTTCCTACTGGCAAGTCCTCGCGAATTGCTTTCATGCAATTTAGTCAAAAGAAAGACCCTGTATAAAACAGAGCCTCTGGCATTTTCTTTTGAGAGTCTGCATTCTCTAGCCATCAACCGACTGCAATAACTTAATTAATTGCAAAGAATATGATGGCACAAACAAGTATTGGAATCATACCAATCACACTGAATATAATGCTTAATAACTTATATACTTTGGTATCGTAGCCCGGAATATACGACTTCTTTGGATTGTCTGGATTATATCGTATCTCGATTTTTGCCCCCTTCTGCGGGACATGATGTGATAGATATGCACCAGTATTCGTATATAGGACATTGTTAACTTCGTACTCGTATAATGGATAGAAACTCAGACTGTCCCCGGAATTTTTAGCCAAAATATCCTTCACTGTTGCAACTGTTGTAACTGTGCATCTCGTTGTTTTACTCCTGTTAATAAATCCTAAGATAAAGGCCGGTATCAGAAAACAAATTCCCAACCCGCATAATGTGAAAGCTAATCCAGGTTCCATATATATGCCTCTCTTGTCATCTTTCTGTATGACACTAATTCAATACATAATTTCTGGTCGTAATTCCACTGACTCTTCCCTTGGCATTGACAAGCACTGCCTTAAAGATAGTCTCACCTTCCGGCATCTCTACCGGTCCGGTGTATTTCGTGGATGAAGTTGTCGGTTCTGACTTATCGGTTGTATAATATGCCGTATATCCATCCGGTACTTTAATCTCAATCTCCTGGGCACTGCTGTACTGTCCGGTTGACGGAGATACTGCCGGTGCATCCTCAATTGGGAGTTCTACGGTATATGATTTCCTTACAGGGAGACTTGGAATGCCGGCTTTATTTACCGCAATTGCATAGATAGTTGTGTCACCTTCTTCAATCTGGATCGGTCCGGTATACTTGCGGCTTCCTGTTGTTGGTTTTTTCTTATTCTTTGTGTAATAAATTTTACATCCGGATGCTGCCGTCAGCTTTAACTGCTGGACATCATCATAATCTTCTCCGTCATCCAGACTGAATTTCGGAGTTTTTACTATATATTCCGGAAGTGCGTCTGATATCGAAGAATCGGCTTCATCCAGAAGTTCCGGAATCTTCTCTTTCTGATCAGAACGAATATAGAATTTGATACATGCACGGTATAATTCTATATTCTCCCCCTGCTTTTTCAGTGCAGATGTAAATAAACGTTCTGCTTTATCTGCATTATCCTGTGCCTGATATACCTTGGAAAGGCCGGTATAGGCTTCCGGTCTGGTATCATCTTTTGCCAGTGCGTTGCGGAAGCTGTCCTCGGCGGTCGTATAGTCATTCCGGCCAAGCGCCCGATTTCCTTTGTTCACTGCACCAATATACGATGTCAGGTAAGCAAATACGCCGACCACAGCTATGATCAGAAGCAAAAACAGGCAAGTAATAAAGCACGTTTTTTCTTTTTCTTACGTCTTGCTTTCTGTCTTGCACGTTCACGGTTTCTACGCCTGCGTTCTTCTTCGCTCATCTGCCGGACGCCACTTATGCTGGTGTTCCGATTGCGGCCGGAAGCATTTCTTGCTGCTCCTGCAGTTCTTCCCGCATTTCTATTATTTCTATTTCGGGTTGAATGTGTCGTATATGAGTCATTGTATATATCTTCATCACCATCTATTGCACCTTTGATCTGTGCTGTAAGCATATCATCTAATGGGTTGTAGTCCGGAACAATGCGGACCTCTTTTCCACAATGTCTGCAATACAATTCCCCTTCAGGTATTCTCTGACCACAATACCTACATCTCATCTTATGCCATCCTCCTACTGTGAATACTATCTTTTATCCATTTTCTCATTCAAATATTGTTCAAATTCTTCAGAAGACATCAGAACTTTCCGAGGTTTTGTCCCCTCTTCCGGTCCGACAGCCCCTGCCTCACATAACTGATCCATAATTCTTGCCGCACGGTTAAATCCTATCTTAAAAGCCCGTTGTAACATTCCGATGGATGCTTTTTCTTTTTCGATAATCAGTCTTCCTGCATCTGCAAAATATGCATCATTTTCATTATCATCATTTCCGCCTGCTCCGCCAAGTGGATTGCCGGTCGGAACCGTATTCATGTGAGTTTCTATTTCCTGATTATATGTAACATCTCCGTTGTGTTCGCACAGATATTCCACAACCTGCTGTACTTCCTTATCCGTCACAAAGGAACCTGCACCCTGGCCGGTTTCTGATATCCGGATGGATAGAACAGCATATCACCTTTTCCGAGAAGCTTTTCTGCCCCGTTCATATCAATGATCGTTCTGGAATCGACTCCCGATGATACGGAAAATGCGATTCTGGAAGGCATATTTGCTTTGATCAATCCGGTGATGACATTCACAGATGGTCTCTGTGTTGCGAGCACCAGATGGATTCCGGCTGCTCTGGCAAGCTGTGCCAGACGGCAGATGGCTTCTTCCACATCTCCCGGAGCAACCATCATCAGATCGGCAAGCTCGTCGACGATGATAATGATCTGCGGCATCGGATCCAGCTTTTCCCCCTCTTCTGTCTGCACGCCGAGGCTTTTGATCTTCTCATTATATCCCTTCATATCGCGGACGTTATATTTGGCAAATGCCTGATAACGTCTGGACATCTCTCCCACTGCCCAGTTCAGTGCACCTGCTGCTTTTTTCGGGTCGGTGACAACCGGAATCAGCAGATGTGGAATGCCGTTATAGACACTCAGCTCTACGACCTTCGGATCGATCATGATCAGTTTTACTTCATCGGGATCCGCTTTGTATAACACACTCATGATCAGGGTGTTGATACATACGGATTTTCCGGAACCGGTCGCACCGGCGATCAGGACATGCGGCATCTTTGCGATATCCGCAACGACTGTCTTTCCTCCGATATCTTTACCGACGGCAAATGATATCTTGGAAGGGCTGTTCTGGAATTCCGGTGATTCCAGAAGGTCACGCAGCATAACTGCGCTGTTCTCTTTATTCGGGACTTCGATTCCTACTGCTGCTTTTCCGGGGATCGGAGCCTCAATACGGATATCTGCGGCTGCAAGATTCAGCTTGATATCATCGGCAAGTCCGACGATCTTGCTGACCTTAACACCCATTTCCGGCTGTAATTCATATCTGGTGACAGACGGACCACAGCTTACATTCGTAATCGTTACATTTACACCGAAGTTTTCCAGTGTCTGCTGTAACTTCATAGCTGTTTCACGCAAATGTGCATCCGACTCACCGCCGCCACGTTTTCCGTGCTGAAGCAGGGATAACGGCGGACATTTGTATGCCTTTTTCGGTTTTGTAGAATCGGCTGCAACACTGGCTGCAACATACGCAACTTCATCTGCCATTCCTGCAGCACCCATCTTAGGATTTTTCCGCCGCGTTGGTTTTTCTTCCGGTGCTGTACCTGCTGCAGATTCTGCAGCGTTTTTAACAGGTTCCGTTCCTGCAACTGCCGTATCTGCCGTATCAGATGCTTCCGGTTCCGGATCCGCACGGTGAATGACAAATTCCGGTTTTTCCGTCCTTTCGCTGTCTTTGGATCGATCGGAAGTTCTCTTACTTCCGGTGATTTCTTCGCAATAGAGGTATCAAAGGAAACCCCTTCTACATGTTTGTCTCTTCGTTTTTCCGTGCCGGAAGCTTCCGCTTCTGCCCGTTCTCTTTCACGTTGCGTCCGCTGTTCCATTCGTTCGCGTCTTCGTTCTTCTGCAAGTTCTTTGTGCCGTCTGGCATCTTCTCTTGCTCTCGCATATGCTTATCACTGCCGGCCTTTACACCTCTTAATGCTGACTTCCGGTGATAATGACGAGACAAATGATCATAAAGATGATTGTAATAACATAAGTTCCTGCCACACCGATTGCAGGTATCAGAACAGATGCTACAGATTTTCCGATCTTGCCGCCCATGTCATCGATAAGGTGTAACAATACTTCTGCAAGGATCAGAAGGATCACGCCGATCAGACTCTTGACATATGCACTGCGGTTGTCTTTATTCGATATCAGAAATGATACAAGTCCGAACAGGATAAAAGGGATCACATACGCTGCAACGCCAAAGACATTCCATAAAAATCCAGATATCGCATCTCCTAAGAATCCTGCAATGCCAAAATTACTGATCAGAAGAATAATGCTGACTGCAAGAGTTGTCCAGATCAGAATCTCATCTATCAGAAACTATTACCGTTTCCGGTTGATTTCCGGCCGGCAGTTTTTCTTTTTCCGGTTGTTTTTTTCGTTGTTTTTCTTGTTGTTTTTTTATTCGAAGACGGCTTTTTTGCTGTCGTATTCGTCTTTTTTTCCAGTTGTTTTACTTTTGGTAGACTTTGCTGCCATTACAACTCCCCCTTATGATGGCAATACTAATTATAATTATAGCATTTAGGGGTTTTGATGTCATTACACATTTTCGTTCTTTTTTTTATTTCTTTCATTGATCATTTCGTGCAATTTATTCAATGCGTCTTTTAATCCGCCGACTTCATTGATGAGTCCTTCGTGTACCGCATCTTTTCCTTCCAGCAATGTCCCGACATCTTTTACCAGTTCTGTCGGATTTAACATCAGGGTCTCGATCCGCTCCTGTGTCATAGACGAGTGATCTGCCAGGAATCTGGTGATCCTGTCCTGTGTTCTCAGCATATTATCCAGGCTTTGCTGCACACCGATAAACATCCCGTTCGAGCGCACCGGATGAATGACCATTGTCCCGCTTGGCACAATAAAGGAATAGTCCGCAGATACGGCAAGCGGGCCTCCGATGGAATGACTTCCTCCAAGAACCAGTGACACAGACGGTTTACTGAGTGAGGCGATCATTTCTGCAATGGAGAGTCCTGCTTCCACATCGCCGCCAAGTGTATTCAGAAGAATCAGTAATCCGTCGATCTCATTACTGTCTTCGACTTCCGCAAGCAAAGGAAGTAAGTGCTCGTATTTGGTTGCCTTGGTGTTTCCCGATACTGCTTCATGGCCTTCAATCTCTCCTACAATAGTAAGTAATTTGATCCGGTGGCTGTCCCTGCTATTCTCAAGATTAGCGCTTCCTGTTTCTTTCAGTTCTTCAGTCGGTTCCGCACTTTTTTCTTTTTCCTTTTTCTCTTCACTCATAAAAAATACCTCCATACTTTTTTTTTAGTATGGAGGTATCGGATTCTTTTTATTCATCCAGTTGTGATATACATCCTGAACGTCATCGTCATCATCCAGCATATCCAGAGTTTTCTGAATATTGGCGATATCTTTTGCGTCTGTCAGTTCTACATATGTCTGAGGGATCATTGTTACTTCTGCAGATGCCATCGGGATTCCTGCTTCTTCCATTGCAAGACGGACTGCACTGAAATCGTCCGGATCAGTCAATACTTCAAAGCTGTCTTCCTCTTCTACAAAATCTTCTGCTCCTGCATCGAGTACCTGCATCATCAGCTCATCGGCATCACCTTCGTATTCTTCTTTATCGATTACGATCTGACCTTTCTTATCGAACATGAATGATACACATCCAGGTGTTCCTACATTACCGCTTCCCTTTGTAAATGCGTTCTTTACGTTAGATGCTGTACGGTTCTTGTTATCTGTAAGAGTCTCTACGATGATAGCTGTACCGTTCGGTCCATAGCCTTCGTATGTAATGTGCTCATAGTTTGCCGCACTCATATCTCCGGATGCACGTTTGATATTTCTTTCGATGGTATCATTCGGCATGTTATTAGATTTTGCTTTTGCAATTACGTCACGTAATCTGCTGTTGTTAGAAGGATCAGAACTTCCGCCTTCTTTTACAGCTACTGCAATCTCTTTACCGATCTTTGTAAAAATCTTTCCTTTTGCAGCATCATTTTTTTCTTTCTTATGCTTAATATTGGCAAATTTTGAATGTCCTGACATGTCTTTTACCTCTCTTTATCTATTTGTTTTATCTTTTTTTAAAATTGTATTATTACACACGTTGTCTATTCTATCACGCTTCGAAAACTTTTTTCAATCTTAACTGTCTGAATTATATTATTATCGATCTGTAATACCGTGAAACGATAGCCGTCATAGTCAACAACACAGGTTTCGTCTTCTCCAGGGATGTGTTCCAGTTTATCGATCAGAAATCCATTCAGTGTCTCATAATCTTCTTTGTCAAATGTTACCGGAATCAGATCTTCCAGATCCTCCAGTTCAGTCAGACCATTGACAATCATACTTCCGTCATTCTGTTTTTTGATCATTTCGTCTTCTTCATCATATTCATCCAGAATATTTCCGACGATCTCTTCCAGGATATCTTCCATTGCGACAAGGCCAGAAGTCTGTCCGTATTCGTCCAGCACAACGACCATATGATTTTTAGCCGCCTGCATTTCTTTGAAAAGAGTATCAATGCTCTTTGTTTCAGGAATATATGTAACCGGACGTAGGTATTCCTCCAGATTTTTTACCGGACATTGCCGTTTTGACTTGTCCAGATAGCCGGACGTTGCATCTCTCAGATGAATGATCCCGATGATCTCATCGATATCTTCCTGATAGACCGGAAATCTTGAAAAGCGTTCATCCAGCATGAATTGCAAAGCCTCTTCCAGTGACCAGTCTCCATCGATTGCTACAATATTTTTTCGGTGGGTCATAATATCCTTTGCATCCTTATCCATATAACGGAAAATATTGCGGATCAGACCTGCCGCTTCTTTCTGCATCTCTTCGTCCATTTCATCTTCGTGAAATATCTGTTTCATTCGTTGGAATAAACTTCCCTCTTCCATAATTAATTATCCTTAACTCCTTCTCTATGTATGAAGCTCGAAACTGATTCGAATTGCTTCATCAACCTTGTTCATTATCTCTTCGTCCAGATGACATACCAGATCCTTAAGTCTCTGCTTATCAATCGTACGGATCTGTTCCAGTAAAACCACGGAATTTCTGACAATATGATACCTTCTTGCGTCAATTTCCACATGTGTCGGTAATTTCGCTTTGTTCATCCTTGAGGTGATCGCCGCACAGATGACGGTCGGGCTATGCCTGTTGCCAACATCATTCTGTATGATCAGAACTGGACGAATTCCACCCTGTTCCGATCCGACTACCGGACTTAAATCCGCATAATAAATATCTCCTCGTTTCACCTGCCACCTTGCTTCACACTCCGATTCTTAAGATATACTAAGTATTTCCCTTTTTCTCGGATGTATTCTGCAAAATTTCAAGAACACACGGCGATTTAAAAACTGTCGACCTGTTCTACGACTTCTCCATGCCGGATGTATTCTCTCGGAATACGTTTATTTAACACACACACAAATTCATAATTGAATCTACCGGAAAGTTCTCCCAGTTTATCAACAGAAAGGAACTCTTTTCCATCACGTCCGAAGATGACAACCTTATCTCCGAATTCTACATCTTCAATTGCCGTTACATCAACCATGAACTGATCCATGCATACACGACCGATGATCGGTGCTTTTTGTCCATGGATCAGGACGTAGCCTTTATTGGACAGACTTCTTGGATACCCGTCTCCGTATCCGACTGGGATCGTCGCCACCTTTGTCGGACGTGTTGTGATATAAGTTCCTCCATAACTTACCGGCTTTCCCTCCGTCAGCCATTTTACATGTGCAACATGGCTGATCAGTTCCATTGCAGGTTTTAATGGTACTTTATCTTTTTCCACCTCATCGGACGGATACATTCCATATGTTGTAATTCCCGCACGCACAATATCCATATTAGCTTCTTCCAGATCAATGATGCCGGCACTGTTGGAACAATGATAATACGTGAATGTAACGTTACGCTTTTTCAATTCCTCTTTCATCCAGAGGTATTTCTCCAGCTGTTCTTTTGTAAATGTCTTATCTTCTTCATCGGATTTGGCAAAATGCGTGAACATACCTTCCATTACCAGATTCGGCAGCTTGCTGATTCTGGCGATCTCATCTGCATTTTCCTTCGTAATCTGGAAACCAAGTCTTGCCATTCCTGTATCAAGCTTAATATGGACATAGACGTTACATCCCATAGCTTCGGCAAGCTCAGATACTTCTTTTGCCATCTCATAGCTGTAAACGGTCATACGTATCTCGTTACGGATCATTACATCCCACTGATCAGGGAAAATGCATCCCAGTACCAGTACTGGCTTTTTCAGGCATGCATCCTTGATCAGTATCGCCTCGTCCAATGTGGCAACGGCATATCCCCAGATGTAATCCATCGGCTCCAAAAGTTTTGCGATCTGGACAGCCCCGTGCCCATAACCATCCATTTTGATGACTGCCATCATCTGGGTATTCTTATGAATATTTTTTTCATCATTTCTAATATTATATTCAACCGCATCTAAATTGACTCTGGCTAAAACTCTTGTATATTGCTTCACTGTTATTCTTCCTCCAGTTTCATTAATGCTTTACTGATATATTCTATCAGATCTCTCGCCATTACACTATATACGCCTTTTTCAAATTTTGCAAGGTCACCGGACAATCCATGTATATATGTGCCTAATTCTGCAGCATCTTCCGCTTCTTTTCCCTGCACCATCCATCCGGAGATCACGCCAGCGAGAACATCTCCCGATCCGGCTTTTGCCATCGCACTGTTCCCGGTAAGGTTCATACGTATGCCTTTTTCTTCGCTTGCGATCAGAGTTCTCGAATCCTTCAATACACAGGTAATCCGGTATCTTGAAATAAAATCTTTCAGGATCTGGATCCTGTCTGCTTTCAGTTCCTCTACAGGAGTGCCTGTAAGTCTTGACATTTCTTTCATATGCGGTGTGATCACAAATCTGCGCTCGGCCATCTGATTCAGATAATTTTTATTTTCTGCAAGAAGATTCAGTCCGTCTGCATCGATCAGACACGGTACTTTTACATATTCAATCACAGTTTTTAATATTTTTTCGGAAAGCCTGCTCATTCCAAGGCTGAACCGATACATACGCTATCTGCCCATGTAAGAAGTGATAACAGTTCTTCTTTATTATATTCCTCATATGTTGTGATAATTGCTTCCGGAAGGAGTGTCTGTAAGATTTCCCGATTATCTGAGGAAGTGTATATTCTCACCAGCTGCTCCTGTCATGTAAGCGGCATGCGCATTCAGATAAGCGGCCCCGGCCATTCCTTTGCTTCCGGCAATCACAAGGAGTCTTCCGTACGTGCCTTTATTTGAATCTTCCGGTCTGTCCGGCAGCATCTTCCGGTAGATATCTTTTCCGGCTGTCCGGACTATTTCCTGATCCTCACAGATAGAATCTGTAGAAATGCCGATATCCGGCACGATAACCCTGCCGGCCATAGTTCTGCCCTGTGACAGTTCCAGACCAATCTTTTTTAACTGGAATGTCACTGTATAGTCCGCTTTGAAAGCGCAGCCCAGAATACAGCCTGTTGTGGCAGAAAGTCCGGACGGGATATCTACCGCAAATTTTGTTCCCCTCATCCGGTTCATCTGTTCGATCACCTGACGATATCTACCCTCTACTTTGCGGCTCAATCCCACTCCAAAGACGGCATCTATGATCACACTATAGGAGTCTTCCTGCGGCATTCCATAAGTAATCTTCCCGCCGCATTCCTGTAAGCGGTGCATCTGTTCCTGTGTTTCCTCGGTATAATGCTCCGGGTTTCCCACACAAAATGTCTCTACGGAGTATCTGTTATTTTGTAAAATGCGGGCAATTGCGAAACCGTCCCCTCCATTATTACCCGAACCACAAACAACGCAGACATGCGAAAGATCAACCTTTTCATCTTCTAATACCTGTACACACGCCTGCGCTGCATGTTCCATCAATTCCAGGGAAGGAACCCCTAATTTTTGAATTGTATACTGATCTGCTGCTTTCATCTGTGCTGCATTCACCCAAAGCTGCATCCAATCATCTCCCATCAAGTCCTGCTTTATACTTACCGCAACAAAAGAACGTGTAAAAATATGTCCATCTTCCGGACTACTCCTACACGCCTTTTTCTTTTATAATAATTTACTTATGATCCTCTTTGTAACGACTGATATTGTATGACAGCTGCATCAGGCTTTCTGACAGATGTACATTCTCGACAACAATATTATCCGGAAGATTCAGATCTGTGTGCGCAAAGTTCCAAATTGCACGCACTCCGTTATCAACCAGCATATTCGCCACTTCAATTGCTTTCTCTTTTGGAATCGTCAGCACTGCAATATCAATATTATTGTTCTGTACAAATGCTTTCAGGTCATCCATCATGCGGATCGGTACGCCTCGGATAGAGACTCCCTGAAGTCTTGGATTCACATCAAAAATTCCTTTCAGGATAAATCCACGGTTCTCAAAAGCCGCATAATTTGCCAGTGCCTGTCCAAGATTACCGGCACCGATGATAATGATATTATGATCTTCTTCCAATCCTAAAATTTTTCCGATCTCTGTGTATAAATACTTTACGTTATAACCATATCCCTGCTGGCCGAATCCGCCAAAGTTATTCAGATCCTGACGGATCTGTGATGCAGTTACCTTCATACGCTTACTCAGATCGTTCGAAGATATACGCTCTACACCATTTTCCAGCAATTCACCCAAATATCTGTAATACCTCGGCAATCTACGAATGACTGCACGAGAAATCTCTCTTTCTTCCACTATATTCACCCTTCCAATCATAGTCTGAAATAATTATATAAAATTGAAAGATTATTGTCAAACTATTGTTGAATTTTATACAATTTCCGTTATAATAAAATAGCATGTACAAATGCATTTTGCGAATACAAATGTATCAATTATCCACAACGCAGGAGGAAATATATGATATTAGCATGTCACGGGATCCAGAAATCTTTCGGTGAACACCTCATCGTCAGAGATGGATCCTTCCATATAGAAGATCACGAAAAAGCAGCTCTTGTCGGACCGAACGGTGCCGGTAAGTCCACTCTGCTCAAAATGATTGTAGGCGAATTAGCCCCGGATGACGGCAACGTCATCCTGACAAAAGGTAAGACACTTGGCTATCTTGCCCAGCATCAAGAGATGCAAAGCGGTAATACGATCTATGAAGAAGTCCGCACCGCAAAGGCCGATATAATCGCTATGGAGCGCCGTATCCGCGAGATTGAGATGGAACTTAAGCATCTCTCCGGCGACGCTGAACGACCGTCTGGAAACTTACAATCGCCTTATGGCCACTTTTGAACGTGAGAATGGCTATTCTTGCGAAAGTGAGATTACCGGTGTGTTAAAAGGACTTGGATTTACGGAAAATGATTTCACCAAACCGGTCGACACTCTCTCCGGAGGACAGAAAACCCGTGTATCTCTTGGCAAGCTTCTGTTAACGAAACCAGACATTTTGCTTCTTGATGAGCCAACCAACCATCTAGATCTGAATTCCATTGCATGGCTTGAAACCTATATTCTAAACTACCAGGGAGCTGTGCTGATCGTGTCTCACGACCGTTATTTTTTGAACAAAGTTGTCACGAAAGTTCTTGAAATCGAGCTTGGAGAACTTCGTACTTATATGGGAAACTACAGTGACTATGCAGCAAAGAAGCAGCAGCTTCGCGACATACGCCTGAAGGAGTATCTTAACCAGCAGCAGGAAATCAAGCATCAGGAGGCAGTTATCGAAAAGCTTCGTTCTTTCAACCGTGAAAAATCCATCAAACGTGCCGAAAGCCGTGAAAAGATGTTGGAAAAGATGCAGACCATCGAAAAACCGATAGAAGTTAATACAGATATACATCTGAAACTGGAACCATCCTGTGTAAGCGGCAATGATGTCCTGACTGTTGAACATTTAAGCAAATCTTTCCCCGGACAGGAGCTTTTTACAGACGTTAATCTCGAGATCAAACGTGGTGAACATGTCGCAGTAATCGGTGATAACGGAACAGGAAAGACTACGCTTCTTAAGATCTTAAACCGAGTGGTATCTGCTGATTCCGGTACTTATACACTTGGCTCCAATGTTAAGATTGCTACTACGACCAGGAACATCATGTCCTTCATATGGAGAAAACAATTTTTGACGAGATTTCCGATGATTATCCGACTCTTACGAATACGGAAATCCGGAATGTGCTTGCAGCATTTCTTTTTACCGGTGATGATGTCTTCAAACAGATCAGTTCTTTGAGCGGTGGGGAACGCGGACGTGTATCTCTTGCGACTGATGCTCTCTGAAGCAAATTTCCTGATCCTCGACGAGCCGACCAACCATTTGGACATCGCATCCAAAGAAATCCTTGAGAATGCTTTGAATGATTATACCGGCACCGTACTTTATGTCTCTCATGACCGTTATTTCATCAATCAGACTGCATCACGGATTCTGGATCTTGTCAATCATACATTTGTAAATTATATCGGAAATTATGACTATTATCTGGAGAAAAAAGAAGAACTCACTACTGCATATGCCGGAGAAGCCTCTACACCCTCATCCGTTTCAGATAACAGTACAGACAAGAATGTATCCGAGTCAAAACTCAGCTGGCAGGAGCAAAAGGAAGCCCAGGCAAGACTCCGCAAACGTCAGAATGAGCTTAAAAAGACGGAAGAACGTATCGGTGAACTGGAAGACCGCGACGGTGAGATTGATGCTGATGGTTCAGGAAGAAATCTTCACCAACTCTGTAAAATGCCAGGAATTGGCAAAAGAAAAAGCCGCCATAGCGGAAGAATTAGAAGAATTATATATGAAATGGGAGGAATTAGCGGAAGACGCTTAATTTATACGCTGTTCATTCATACATAAAAACACCATACACTGTGATCCGTCAAATTCATTCGGGAATTTTCACATTGTATGGTGTTTTTGTCATATATTATCTACTTTAATTTCTCGGCAATTGCTTAATAAATTCCTCGCTGTTCAATACAGTTGGATTTTCCAGTGTCGTGATCAATGCCAGGTCTTTTGTCATCTTACCTTCTTCAATGGTATCGATGGTTGCTTTTTCAAGCTTATCTGCGAACGCTGTCAATTCGGAATTTCCATCCATCTCACCACGTTTTCTGAGAGCACCTGTCCATGCAAAAATCGTAGCTACAGAGTTTGTAGAGGTCTCTTCTCCTTTCAGATGCTTGTAATAATGACGTTGTACCGTTCCATGAGCTGCCTCATATTCATAATTTCCATCCGGTGATACCAGAACAGATGTCATCATTGCAAGAGAACCAAATGCGGAAGAAACCATATCACTCATTACATCTCCGTCATAGTTCTTACATGCCCAGATATATCCGCCTTCTGATTTCATAACTCTTGCAACCGCATCATCGATCAGAGTATAGAAGTATGTAATTCCGGCTTCTTTGAATTTATCTGCATAATCTTTATCAAAGATTTCCTGAAATATATCTTTGAATGTATGATCATATTTCTTAGAAATTGTATCCTTTGTTGCAAACCACAGATCCTGCCTGGTATCTAATGCATAATTAAAGCAGCTTCTCGCAAAGCTTTCAATAGATCCGCATAAGTTATGCATTCCCTGTGCAACACCCGGTCCGGCATAATTGTGTACCAGTTCTCTGGTCTCTGTGCCGTCTTCTGCAGTGTATACCAGTTCTACTTTTCCAGGTCCGGGAATCTTCATCTCTGTATTTTTATATACATCGCCATATGCATGTCTTGCAATCGTGATTGGTTTTTTCCAGTTCTTTACACATGGCTCAATTCCTTTTACAACGATCGGTGCACGGAATACTGTTCCGTCCAGTATTGCACGGATCGTTCCGTTCGGGCTCTTCCACATTTCTTTCAGATCATACTCTGTCATACGTGCCGCATTTGGTGTGATGGTTGCACATTTTACGGCTACTTTATATTTCTTGGTCGCATTGGCTGCATCGATAGTCACCTGATCATTCGTCTCATTTCTGTGCTCCAGACCCAGATCATAATATTCTGTGTTCAGTTCAATATATGGCTCCAGAAGGTCTTCTTTGATCATCTTCCAGAGAATTCTTGTCATTTCGTCCCCGTCCATCTCTACAATCGGTGTTGTCATTTTAATTTTTGCCATGGTATTTGTCTCCTTTCTATCTGTTCGCGGCATCTTTTATTATTCTTCCAGATGCAGATTTCCATCACATGTAATATATGTTCGTTTGCAAGCTGTTCTGCTTTTGCCGCATCTTTTGCCTTGATTGCTTCCAGTATTTCTCGGTGTTCTTCTATTGACTTTTCGGCACGCTCCGGTGCTTCAATCGACATCGTCCTGGCAAGCTGTACATACTTGTGAAAATCTGTTAATACATGTTCCAGGATCCTGCTGTTGGATGCCTCATACAATATCTTATGAAACTTACCATCCATTTCTGACATCTGTTCAATCTGTCCGGATCCCTTCTTATGCAAATGAAATTCTGACAGAAGAATCACTTCTTCCAGTTCTTCAATCTGCGCATCCGTAATATATTTCGTTGCCCAGTTGGCACACAGCCCTTCCAGTTGCGAACGTATCTTATAGATATCTTTCACATCTTTTCTGGTAATGGCTGTCACATACGCACCTTTATTCGGAATGATCGTAACCAGTCCTTCTAACTCCAATTGTCTTAAGGCTTCTCTTACCGGTGTTCTGCTTACCCCCAGTTCTTCACCGATTGTTACTTCCCTTAATTCTTCATGATCTTTATATACCCCATTCAGAATATCTTCCCGCAGATGCCGGAACACTCTTCCTCGTAAGGATCTGTCCTGATATTCTTCCATAAAAACACCCCAATTAAATCAAATCTATACCCAGTCTTTTGCAGTTCTGATCAATAACTGCGATCAGCTCATCATCTGTAAGAACGGTTACACGTCCTTCTTCGTACTGTTCATCTACCCAGTCTTTTACTGCGTTTACCAGTTCTGAATTCTTATCCACTTTCTTATCATCCGGAAGCTTAAAATATGTATTGATCCAGTGAGCAATACCTGCAAGTCCCGAAGTATTGGAAATTGCCACAAGCGGCGGACGGTTCAGGAATTTATCGGTATCAAATACATTATAAATCTCTTCGTTTTTCAAGAGTCCATCTGCATGGATTCCGGCTCTGGTCACATTAAAGTTCTTGCCAACGAATGGTGTCCTGGAAGGAACCCGGTAACCAATCTCTTTTTCATAATAATCTGCCATCTCTGTGATGACTGTTGTATCCATGCCATCCAGTGTACCGCGAAGCTGTGCATATTCGAATACCATCGCTTCCAGTGGTGTATTGCCGGTACGTTCCCCGATTCCAAAAAGCGAACAGTTTACGCCACAAGCACCATATAACCATGCGGTTGAAGAGTTGCTGACTGCTTTGTAGAAATCATTGTGTCCGTGGAATTCGATCAGTTCACTCGGAACACCTGCATGTACACGCAGACCATAGATAATTCCCGGAATAGATCTTGGAATTACTGCTCCCGGATAATTTACTCCATATCCCATCGTATCACAGGCACGTATCTTAACCGGAATCTTATACTCATCCATCAGTTTCATCAGTTCCAGCAGAACGGGATCACGAATCCGTAGATGTCGGAACGGGTGATATCTTCCAGATGACATCTCGGACTGATTCCTGTCTCAAGGCATTCCCTTACAATAGACAGATAATGCTCCATTGCCTCACGTCTGGTCATTTTTAATTTATAGAAAATATGATAGTCCGAACAGCTCACCAGAATACCTGTTTCTTTCATTCCAATCTCTTTTACCAGTTGGAAATCTTTCTTGCTTGCGCGGATCCAGCTTGTTACTTCCGGAAATTTATAATCTCTTTCCATACATTTGTATACAGCATCTCTGTCTTTTTTACTGTAAAGAAAGAATTCGCACTGTCTGATCTTTCCTTTTGGACCACCCAGACGATGGAAATAATCATATAATGTTACGATCTGCTCCGTACTGTATGGGGCACGTGACTGTTGACCATCCCGGAATGTTGTATCTGTAATCCAGATTTCATCCGGCATACAATGCGGAACAATTCGGTCATTGAATGCGATTTTCGGAATCTCATCATAATGGAACAGATTACGAAACACATTCGGCGTCTTTACATCTACCAACGGTACATGTGTTCTTCCAGTTGCAATAAATTTGTATGATCATCCAGGTATACTTTCCTGTTTTCCATTCTTTCATCGCCTGCTTTCTAAAAATAATTTTTCGTAGTAAAGTACTAAATTTAATATGTATAATTGTATACAATGATACATGTGTTGTCAAGTATTATTATGGATATTTATTCAAAAAAAATGATTATGGGATTTCCATAATCATTTTTTGAATAGTCGCTGAAAAAGTTCTCTGGTATCGTATTAATAAAGCTTGGCATTGACTTCTCTAGGACTTAAGCCTTCGTCTTCTAACGCTTTCATAATCTGGTGCTTGTGTTCGGTTCCGAAGGCTTCCAGTGTGATTCGAAGTTCTACTGCTGCGTTTCGATTGGTACTTACAAACTGGTTGTGTTCCAGTTTAATTACATTACCGTTTGCTTTGGCAATCTAGATGCAACACGTACCAGTTCACCTGGTTTGTCAGGAAGCAGTACCGATACAGAGAAGATTCTGTCTCGCTGTATTAATCCATGCTGTACGATTGACGACATTGTGATCACATCCATATTTCCGCCGCTTAAGATAGATACGACTTTCTTTCCTTTCAGATCAAGCTGTCTGAGGCTGCCACCGTCAGAAGTCCGGAATTTCTACTATCATCTTATGATTTTCTACTACATCGAGGAATGCCCCAATCAAATCATCATCTGCAACGGTGATCACTTCATCAATATTTTTCTCTGCATATGGGAATATCTTCTCTCCTACACGTTTCACAGCAGTACCATCTGCGATGGTGTTTGCACTGGAAAGTGTTACAGGATGTCTTTCCTTTAATGCTTCTGTCATACTTGCAGCAGCTGCCGGTTCTACACCGATTACTTTTACATTTGGATTCAGAAGTTTTGTAAGTGTAGATACACCTGTAATCAGTCCGCCGCCACCGATCGGTGCGAGGATATAATCTACATCCGGAAGTTCATCAAAGATTTCCATAGCAATACTGCCCTGTCCGGTTGCGACATCCAGATCATCGAACGGATGGACAAACGTATATCCGTTTTCTTCTGCTAATTTCATCGCATATGCGCAGGCATCATCATAGACATCCCCGTGTAATACAACTTCTGCACCATAACTCTTGGTACGGTTAACTTTGATCAGTGGGGTAACTGTCGGCATAACGACCGTTGCTTTGCAGCCAAATTTTTTTGCTGCATATGCTACGCCCTGTGCATGGTTACCGGCCGATGCTGTAACAAGACCTTTCTTTCTGTTTTCTTCGCTCATTGTGCTGATTTTATAATATGCGCCACGTACTTTGTAAGCACCCGTGTACTGCATATTTTCTGGTTTCAGATATACTTCTGCACCTGTCTGGTTGCTTAAATATTCACTGTATACCAGCTTGGTTGGAAGGGTTACTTCTTTTACGATTTCACTCGCCTGCTTGAATTTTTCTAATGTTAACATCTCGTATTTCCTCTCTTCCTTTTATTTGTTTTCTGAAACCTCTTCTGAAGTCTCATCATCTTTTGGTCTTTCGAATAACGCATTCACGAAATCATCCGCATCAAATTTCTGCAGATCATCAATGGTCTCTCCTACACCGATATATTTTACCGGAACGCCAAGTTCTGCATGGATTGCAACTGCGATACCGCCTTTTGCGGTTCCGTCCATCTTTGTCAGAACAATTCCTGTAATTTCTGCCACATCGTTGAATTCTTTTGCCTGCTGCAGAGCATTCTGCCTGTTGTTGCATCCAGAACCACCAGCGTCTCTCTGTATGCCTCAGGAAATTCCCGGTCGATGATCTTATTCATCTTTCTGAGTTCTTCCATCAGATTCTTTTTATTATGCAGACGACCGGCTGTATCTATCATTAATACATCTGCGTGCCGTGCTTTTGCTGCCGCAACAGCATCAAACACTACCGATGCCGGGTCAGAGCCTTCCTGTCCGCCGATCAGCTCAGCCTGCGAACGGTTCGCCCATTCTTTTAACTGTTCTCCTGCTGCAGCACGGAATGTATCAGCCGCTGCAATTACCACTTTCTTATCCTCTGCGCGGAGTTTTCCGGCCAGCTTTCCGATCGTTGTAGTCTTTCCCACACCATTGACACCGATCACCATCACTACGGATGTATGGTTTTCAAATTCATATGCCGTTTCCCCGATATCCATCTGTTCTTTGATACTTTCAATCAGAAGTTCCCGGCACTCCATCGGTTCTTTGATGTGTTTTTCTTTTACCTTTGCTTTCAGATCATCCAGAATATCATAGGTTGCCTGTACACCAAGGTCTCCCATGATCAGTACTTCCTCCAATTCCTCGTAAAAGTCATCATCGATACGGGAGAATCCGTGAAAGATGCTGTCCATTCCTGATACAATATTATCTCTGGTCTTGCCAAGACCGGCAACCAGTTTTTCAAAAAATCCCATACCTTCCTCCTATTTATCCAGTTCATTTTCCAGCAGGCTGACAGATACCAGTGTAGAGACACCTTTTTCCTGCATAGTAATACCATACAGTCTGTCTGCTGCGGTCATTGTTCCTCGTCGGTGTGTAATTACAATGAACTGCGTATATTTTGTTAATTTTGTGCAAATATTGCGCAAAACGGTCTACGTTATTATCATCAAGCGCCGCCTCTATCTCATCCAGCAGGCAGAATGGTGACGGTTTCAGATTCTGGATTGCAAAAAGAAGTGCTATTGCTGTCAGTGCCTTTTCGCCTCCGGATAACTGCATCATGTTCTGCAGCTTCTTTCCTGGCGGCTGGGCAATAATCCGGATACCTGCTTCCAGAATATCCTCATCTTCCATAAGTTCCAGCGTTCCTTTTCCACCGCCGAACATCTCCTTGAATACCTGATCAAACTCTGCGGCAATTCTGGCAAACTGCTCTTTAAACTGCTTGCGCATGGCATTATCAAGTTCCTCGATGATCTGCTCCAGTGTTTCGGCTGCTTCGACCAGATCATCATGCTGTCCTTTCAGAAATTCATAACGTTCAGATACACTTTTATATTCTTCTATCGCATTGACATTGACATTTCCCAGTGCACGGATCTCACTTTTTAATTCCTGGATCCGTCTCTTCATATCTGCAAGATCGGTCAGATTCGGATTCCTAAGCTCTTTTGCATGATTCAGTGTGAGTTCATATTCCTCCCACATATAATTAATCTGCTTCTCGGAAGCTTCTTCGCAGCCTTCTTTCTGGCTTTCCAGACGGTAAACTTCTTTATCAAGATCCGCCATATGTTTCGAGATCTCTTCACGTTTTTCAAAGAACGCTTTGTGACGTTTATTCAGTTCCATTCGTTCACTTTTTGAATGTTCGATCTGAAGTTTGATCTCTTCAAACAAATCTCCGGAATGATCAATTGTTGTTTTTAACTCGTGGATCTTCTCCTCTTTTTCGGTGATCTCCCTGGAATTGCCGCCTTTATTCTTTGTCAGCTCTTCCAATTCAGTCCGGAATTTATCGACCTCTTCGCAGATACGGGTAATATTTTCCGTGATAAATGTATATTTTTGCTCTAATCCTGCATATTCCAGATGAATCTGTTCTGATTTTCTGGTCTTAATACTCTCTTTTGTATGAACATCTTCCAGTTCTTTCTGCTCTTTCTCAATGGTGAGATTCAGATCATTCTCCAGACTTCGGATGTATCCAGCTCAATATTAATAGATTCCTGATTGTCCATGATCTCCGTGATCTGTGCATCGAGTTTCGCAGCTTCATTCCGCAGATTATCAAACTGCTGTCTGAAGCTTCTGATCCTGCTGATGACTGATCTGCATTCATCTTCGCCGTATTCTGTACGACATATGCTTTCTGCAGTTCTGTACTGATTGCATCGGTCTTCTCATAATACCCTGCACGTTCTTCTTTCAGACCGGAGATCTGTTGTTCCATCTCCGTCATCTCCTGCTTAAGCTTCTGCACGGTCTTTTCAAATTCTTCGATTTCCCGTCGTCTGCTCAGAAGATTACTTGAGTTTTAAATGCTCCACCAGTCATGAACCACCTGGATTGATCAGCTCGCCTTCCAGTGTTACGATACGGATAGACTGGTGGTATTTCCTTGCAATCATTGTTGCATGATCAATATGATCTACTACCAGTGTTCTTCCCAGCAGATAATCTGCAAGTTTTATATTTGCTCTCCACCTGGATCAATTTGTTGGCTGTCCCGATAACTCCCGTTTCTTTCAGTACTTCCGGCCGGTTAATCCCGGAATTCGCACGGATCGACGTTAACGGCAGAAAGGTTGCACGTCCAAACTTATTCTTCTTCAGGAAATGAATCATTCGTTTTGCTGTATCCTCATCCTCCGTTACGATATTCTGGATATTTCCTCCAAGTGCAGTCTCAATAGCGATCTCATAGTCTTTTTCAACCTTCACGATATCTGCTACTACACCCAAAAGTCCCTGCTCCCGGTCCTTATTATCCATGACTTTACGAATACTGTTACCGTATCCGTCATACCGTTCCGTAATATTCTTTAATGATTCCAGTCTGGACTGTTCCCTGTGAAAAGCAGATTGTCCGATCTGCAGCTTCTGGGATTCTTTCGAAATCTTAGTCTGCAATTCCCTGATCCTGCGTTCATATTCTTTATTCTCGTCATTCAGTGAAATGATCTTGTCGGAAATAACTTCAATTCCATTTGGAATTTATTCAGGCTCTCATTCTCTTCTGCGATCTCACTGTCATTTGCAAGGATTTCACGGTTAATCTGCGATTTTCTTACCTGGATCTGCTCCATCATTGTATCGAATTTCTGAATCTGAGCTTTCGTAGATGCTCTGTTATTCAGTATTTCCATAATATGATTCTTTTTTTCATCGACAGATCCGGTAATCTGAGCAATCTTCTCCTGCAATTCCGTCAGTTCATTTTTGATCTTATCTTCTTCTGACCGCTTTTCTTCCATCTGTTTTTCAATGGAATCTTTTTCCGTGTGAAGTTCTTTCAGCTGTCCTTCACGGACATCTATCTCCGAATCAATAACACCGGCACGCTGATCGAAGTGTTCATCATTCATCCGCGCACTGTGGATCTGTTCTTTTAACAATGCGATCTGGTTCTCTAACTGTTGCTTCAGAATGGTTGTCTCATTTAACTGACGGTTCGCTTTTTCAATGGAATCATCGATCACTTCCACCTGTTCTTCAATCGACTCATATTCTGTCTTTGTATCTGCATACTTTCTGGTTGCTTCTTCTAGTTCTCCTTTTGTAATACGCAGTTTTTCATCCAGATTCCGGATCTGATCCCGGATACGTTCCATTTCCAAAAGAAACATATTGATATCGTATGTTTTTAATTCTTCTTTGCGTTTCAGATATTCCCGCGCCTTTTCAGACTGACGTTCTAACGGTCCGACCTGTTTTTCCAGTTCAGACAGAATATCATTGACACGGACCAGATTCTGGCGTTCGTCTTCCAGCTTTTTGACTGACATACTTTTTCTTCGTTTGAATTTAACAATTCCTGCCGCCTCATCAAAAGTTCCCGCCTCTCATCCGGCTTACCACTTAAGATCTTATCAATCTGTCCCTGACCGATAATCGAATAGCCTTCTTTACCGATACCTGTATCATAGAAAAGTTCATTTACATCTTTTAATCTGCATGCTCTTCCATTGATCAGATATTCGCTTTCTCCGGAACGGTATAGCTTTCTTGCTACCGTAACTTCTTCGTAATCAACCGGAAGCTTATGGTCTGAATTGTCCAGAGTGATCGCCACCGATGCATAACTAAGCGGCTTTCTGTTCTCAGTACCGGAAAAATAACATCCTGCATGTTGCCGCCTCTTAACTGCTTCACACGCTGTTCCCCAAGCACCCATCTGACCGCATCTGCTACGTTACTTTTTCCACTTCCGTTCGGACCGACAATGCCGGTGATTCCATTATGGAATTCGAATTTAATTTTATTGGCAAATGATTTAAATCCCTGCACTTCTATGCTTTTTAAATACATTCCACACCTACTTTATATTCTTTTCATGCAGTTTCAAAATGCTGATATATGCAGCCTCCTGCTCTGCTGCTTTCTTCGTCCGGCCTTCTCCGACTCCGTATTCTTCTTCTCCGATATGTACCGCAACACGGAAAGTCTTATTATGATCCGGTCCCTCTTCACCAATCAGATGATACGAGATTACTTCTTTAAAATTCGCCTGCACGATTTCCTGCAGGATAGTCTTGCTATCAAAAAAGAGTTTCTTGTTCTCCAAATCTTTCAAAATAAATCGATGTATAAACTCTTTTGCATTAGCAAAACCACCATCAAGATAAATTGCTCCGATCAGAGCCTCCATTGCATCCGATGTTACAGATTCTCTCTTTCGTCCCCCGGTAGCGTCTTCTCCTTTACCAAGCAGAAGGTATTCACCAAGATCCAGATCTCTTGCACAGAATGCCAGCGCCGGTTCACATACCATACTTGCCCTCGTCTTCGTAAGTTCCCCTTCCGGAAGCTTTGGATTATTGTGAAACAGAAATTCACTGGATACCAGTTCAAGAACTGCATCCCCCAGAAATTCCAGCCGTTCATTACATTCATACTTCGGAAGATGTTTTTCATTGGCGTAAGAACTATGAATCATCGCCTTTGTAAACAGGGTAAAGTCATCAAATTTGTAACCAATCTTTCCTTCTAATTCTTTAAGGTCTTTGCTCATCGTAAACTCCATCCTAAAGAACGAAAAAAGCCCCTGGCAGGCCCTTTCGTTCTTTTTATATCTGCCTAGTTATTGTTTGTTGCATTCTTGATCTGCTCAACAGCATCTCCAACTGTAGAGATCTGCTCAGCGTCATCATTATCGATCTCAATGTCAAATGTTTCTTCTATTCCCATAATAATCTGGAAGATATCAAGGAGTCTGCTCCCAGATCATCTACAAATGTTGTGTCCTCTGTAATATCATTCACTTCTACATTTAATACATCAGCGATGATTTCTTTTAATTTTTCAAGTTCCATATCAAATCTCCTTTTCTTATCATAGTTAGTAATATATTATTCAGCGGATTTTTGCTCCGATTGAATACTTTCCCTGATCTTTTCATTGATCTTCTGCTTCTTAAATGTTACACATTGGATTAATGTATTGCTGACTTCTTTTGCTTTCGAGCTTCCATGCGTCTTTACAACCAGACCATTTAATCCAAGCAGCGGCGCTCCGCCATACTCACTTGCATCAAACGATTTTAAAGTTGATTTCAACGCCGGCTTGATAAGCAATGCACCAATCTTACTTCTGAGGGTGGACATCAGTCCTTCTTTCACCTTACTGATCAATACCGCACCGACGCCTTCATATAACTTAAGGATTACATTGCCCGAAAATGCTTCTGTCACAATGACATCTGCCTGCCCATGCGGAATCTCTCTTGCTTCCACACTGCCGATAAAATTCAGTTCTTTTTCTTCTTTTAATAGAGGGAATTGTTTCTTTTACCAATGCATTACCCTTTTCTTCTTCTGCTCCGATATTTACAATTCCGACTTTTGGACTCTTAATACCAATCACATGCTCCATGTAAATAGAACCCATCTTGGCAAACTGAACCAGGTGTGATGCTCTGGCATCTACATTTGCACCGCAGTCAATCAAAAGTGCTACCCCCTTCTCTGTCGGATCAGAGACGCAAGAGGTGGTCTCTCTACACCTTTGATTCTTCCAACGATTACCTGTCCGCCCACCAGAATTGCTCCGGAACTTCCGGCAGATACAAATGCATCAGCCTTTCCTTCCTTTACCATCTTCATTCCGACTACGATGGAAGAGTCTTTCTTTCTTCTGATCGCATTCACCGGCGGCTCAGCAGTTTCTATAACTTCGGTTGTATTCACAACTTCCAGTCTGTTCTTGTCATAAGTGTACTTCTGTAATTCAGCATTCACCATATCTTCTTTGCCAAGCAGATATACTTTTATGTCCTGTTCACGTCCAAGGGCATCGACTGCCCCTTTTACCATCTCACCCGGTGCATTGTCCCCGCCCATAGCGTCCAATGCGATCACCGTAATTTCTGACATATTTATTCCTCCTAATATTACTGAATTTATTCTACTAAACATCCATGCAAAAATCAATATTTTCAAAAATATTTATCAGAAGTTTGATAATATATGATCTGGTTGGTATAATACCTTTTATCATCAAAATTGGATATTGAATTATAGAAAGAAAGGGATCAATAAATGGATTATTATAAGAGAGCTCTTGAACTCAACGATGAAACAATAAAAAACAGACGTTACTTTCATATGAATGCAGAGGCCGGTCTTCATATGCCAATGGCCTGCGTATATGTAATGGACAAATTAACCGAATATGGATTGGTGCCTTCGAGGTGCGGAGAAGGTGTGACTGCTACTGTCGGAAATGGCGGTAAAGTATTATTATTACGTGCGGACATGGATGCCCTCCCAATGCCGGAAGAAAGCGGCCTTCCATTTGCCTGCCCGACCGGAAAAGAAGCACATGCCTGCGGACATGATTTTCACGCTGCCATGTTACTGACCGCTGCAAAAATGCTAAAAGAAAATGAGGCCGAAGTTAAAAGGCACAGTCAAATTTATGTTCCAGCCTGCGGAAGAAACATTCGAAGGCAGTAAAAATATGATAGAACATGGTATCCTGGAGAATCCGAAAGTAGATGCGGCACTGGCCTATCATGTATCTCCAGGGCAGATGCCGGTTGGAATCTACATGTATAACAGTACAGGAACTATGATGTACTCCGTTGACGGTTTTCATATCAAAATCAAAGGAAAGGGAGCACATGGTGCCTATCCTCAGAATTCCGTTGATCCGATCAATATTGCAGCCCATGTATATTTTGCACTGCAGTCTGTAATCGCCCGTGAGGCAGATCCTTCCAAAGCCTGTCTTATGACCGTCGGTAAATTCCAGGCCGGAACCGCCGCCAATATCATTCCTGATACTGCCGTTCTCGAAGGAACTATTCGAACGAACGATAAAGATTCCAGAGAACTTCTGGTACGAAGAATGAAAGAAACGGCAATCCGGACAGCCGAAACTTTCGGAGGAACAGCCAAAATCACTATGATCTCGGAAGTACCGCCTCTGATCTGCAATCCGGAATTTACCGAACAGATCGTCGGCTTCATGAAGGAACTGGATATTCCGAAACTAACCCTTACCCAGGCATATCCGCAAGTGCTTCTGAAGATTTTGCAAATATTGCAGAACAGGTACCATCCGCTTTCATGTATCTGTCTGCCGGATATATGGATGATCGCGGGAAGTATTCTGCACATAACCCAAAGGTACAGTTTAATGAGGATGTGGTGTCCGATCGGGGCTGCGTGTCTGGCGCACTGTGCGACCCGTTATTTAAATTTAATTGGGATTTAATTTATTAACTGGGGAAGCGGCCTCTCAGTCCTTGAAGGAAACAATAGATAAGGCTTCTTGTTCAGGTTCCATACCATAAGAAACACTAAGAGAGTCAGAATCA
>ENA-OQLB01000283-OQLB01000283.1-human-gut-metagenome-genome-assembly--contig:-NODE-283-length-30245-cov-4.234976_pt1 | contig 30245 bp, 41 predicted proteins | sample MGYA00242656_ERZ504813 | MGnify/ENA primary metagenome ERZ504813 (study PRJEB26092, sample SAMD00036388) | human gut metagenome | host: Homo sapiens | study: EMG produced TPA metagenomics assembly of... | reverse complement strand
AGCTGCTGAGCTGGAGGCTATTCACGCAGATCTTTCCATCATGGTACAGCTGGACTTTATTTTTGCCCGTGCGCACTTGCCATGGACATGAACGCCAGTGAACCTGTTTTCAACACAGAAGGCCGGATCCGGCTTCGCCAGGCCCGTCATCCACTGATCGATAAGAAAAAAGCCGTTCCTATTGACATCCGTCTCGGGGATGATTTTGACCTCCTGGTTGTCACCGGACCAAACACCGGTGGTAAAACTGTTTCTCTGAAAACCGTAGGTCTTCTTACCATGATGGGACAGTCGGGTCTCCATATCCCGGCGCTGGATCGTTCCGAACTTGCACTTTTCCGCGAGGTTTATGCTGATATCGGAGATGAGCAGAGCATTGAACAGTCCTTAAGTACCTTCTCCTCTCATATGACAAACGTGGTTTCCTTCCTGAAATCCGCAGATCAGGATTCCCTGGTCCTCTTCGATGAGCTTGGTGCAGGTACGGACCCTACAGAGGGTGCCGCTCTTGCCATTGCGATCCTGTCACATCTTCACGAGCAGGGTATCCGTACCATGGCAACCACCCATTACAGCGAACTGAAGATCTATGCCCTCTCCACTCCAGGTGTGGAAAATGCCTGCTGTGAATTCGATGTAGAAACCTTACGTCCGACCTACCGCCTTCTGATCGGTGTTCCGGGAAAAAGTAACGCATTTGCCATTTCTTCCAAGCTGGGGCTTCCGGATTTCATCATCGACAAAGCAAAGGAACAGATCAGCGAGCAGGATGAATCTTTCGAAGATGTTCTGACATCCCTGGAGCAGAGCCGTGTCACCATCGAAAACGAGCGTGCTGAAATTGCCCGTTACAAAGAGCAGGTAGAAGAGCTGAAAAAATCCCTTCAGGAAAAAGAAGAAAAACTGGATGAACGTAAAGAGCGGATTCTCAGAGAAGCCAATGAACAGGCACATGCGATTCTCCGCGATACCAAGGAATACGCAGATCAGACCATGAAGCTTTTCCATAAATTCCAGAAGGATCACGTAGATACCGCTTCCGTGGAAAAAGAACGCCAGAACCTGAAAAAACGTATGTCAAAAGCCGAAAATGGAATGTCTTCCAGGCAGCAGAAGCAAAAGCCAAAGAAACAGCTGAAGCCATCCGATCTTTCTCTTGGCGATACCGTAAAGGTGCTCAGCCTGAATCTGAAAGGAACAGTTTCCAGTCATCCGGATTCCAGAGGATATCTCTTTGTGCAGATGGGTATCATCCGTTCCAAGGTTCATATCTCCGATCTGGAGCTTGTGGACGAGCCGGTGATCACCACTCCGTCCATGCAGCGTACCGGCGCCGGAAAGATCCGTATGTCCAAGGCAGCCAGCATTTCCACAGAGATCAATCTTCTGGGAAAAACCGTAGATGAGGCAGTTGCAGAGCTGGATAAATATCTGGATGACGCTATATCGCACACATGAAATCCGTCCGTATCGTTCACGGAAAAGGTACCGGTGCCCTCCGCAAAGGTGTCCACAATTACCTGAAGCGCCAAAAGCACGTAGCTTCTTTCCGTCTCGGCGAATTCGGAGAAGGCGATGCCGGCGTGACCATTGTAGAATTCAAGAAATAAAAAGGAGCTGAAGCCATGGCTACAAAACAGAAAATCCTCATTGTTGACGATGACAACAACATTGCAGAGCTGGTTGCTCTCTATCTCACAAAAGAATGCTTTGAGACTAAGATCGTAAATGACGGCGAGGAAGCCCTGAAGCAGTTCCATATTTTTCACCCGGATCTGATCCTTCTGGATCTCATGCTTCCGGGCATTGACGGATACCAGGTATGCCGTGAGATCCGTCACACCTCCGATGTACCGATCATTATGCTTTCCGCCAAGGGAGAAACCTTTGACAAAGTCCTGGGACTGGAACTTGGAGCGGATGATTACATCATCAAGCCTTTTGACTCCAAAGAGCTGGTGGCACGTGTCCGTGCGGTACTGCGCAGATTTCATGTAAAATCTCCGTCTGCCGCACCAAAGGAAAAATGTGTTTCCTATCCGGATCTGGTGATCAACCTGACCAACTATTCTGTAACTTATATGGGACACCAGATCGATATGCCGCCAAAGGAGCTGGAGCTTCTCTATTTCCTGGCAGCTTCTCCCAATCAGGTTTTCACAAGAGAACAGCTTCTGGATCACATCTGGGGCTATGAATACATTGGCGATACCAGAACCGTAGACGTTCACATCAAACGTCTACGTGAGAAGATCAAGGATAACCCAAACTGGGCTCTTTCCACAGTCTGGGGAATCGGTTACAAATTTGAGGTAAAGGATTCATGAAACAGCATCTTTATACTAAACTGCTGATCCTGTACTTTATGCTGGGCGGAATCTGCTTTCTGCTGCTTTCCTCCGGTGGCTCCTACCTGGTAGAAAAAAAGGCTGGAGCGCTCTACCGGAGAGTCCCTTTACCGCACTGCCAGCCAGCTGGTTTCCAAAAATGAACTTCGTCAGGCTGTAAAAAGCCCCAAAAACGAATCCCTCACCCTGGCTCTTTCCTCTGCAGCAGCCTTTCAAAATGCAGATTTCTGGGTTATGGATACAGATGGGAACATTCTGATAAACACAAACCAGCAGTCCTCTGATTCCGGTGATATCACGTCAGGAACTTCCGACCGGAAGATTACGAAGATACCTGCTATTCCTCCGGTACGTTTTACGGGACATTAAAAACCACACAGCTAAGCACAGTCGTTCCCATAAAAGATACGGATCTGGTGACTGGTTATCTGGTGATCCACTACCCTATGAAAAACCTCTACGAAAGCCGCAGCAATATCGTAGAGGTTATGATCCTGATCTTTATTGTGATCTATGCACTGTTTTTCAGTTTTCTTCTGATCTATTTTACAGGGTCCACAAACCTCTGAAAGAAATCTTAAAGGGTGCCCTGGAATTTGCCAACGGAAATCTTACCTACACGATCCCCGTAGATTCTGACGATGAGATGGGATATCTTTCCCACTCCCTGAATTACATGGCAGACAAGCTGAACAAAAACGGAGAGTATCAACGACAATTCATTTCCAATGTGTCCCATGATTTCCGCTCGCCTCTGACCTCCATCAAAGGCTATGTGGAAGCCATGCTGGACGGTACCATCCCACCGGAAATGCAGGAACGTTATCTGAAAGTCATTGCTTTTGAATCCACCCGTCTGGAGAAGCTTACCCGAAGTCTCCTTACCTTAAACGAACTGGATGTCAAAAAGCGTATGATGCATATGCGGCGTTTTGATATCAATGAAACGATCCGTACCACAGCCGCCACCTTTGAGGGAACCTGTTCGGAACGAAACATCCGTCTGGAGCTCCTCCTTGCTGGAAAAGAGCTTTTTGTCCGTGCAGATATGGAACAGATCCAGCAGGTACTGTACAATTTATTGGACAATGCAGTAAAATTCAGCAGCGACAATTCTTCTATCACACTGGAAACCACAGTCAATCATGGCAAGGTTTTGTCTCAGTCAAAGACCATGGAAGCGGAATTCCAAAGGAAAGTCTTTCCAGAATCTGGGACCGTTTCTATAAGATTGATGCCTCCCGTGGAAAAGACCGCAAGGTACCGGGCTTGGCCTTGCCATTGTAAAAGAGATCATCAACGCTCATAAGCAGAATATCAATGTGATCAGCACCGTAGGTGTTGGAACAGAATTTATCTTTACACTGGAAAAAGCAAAATAAAACATCAAAAAACCTCTGATCCGGAAGGCTGTAAAAGAAATATCTCTCAATATCTCCTACAGTATTTCCGGATCAGAGGTTTTTATTTACTCTTTGCAGGCTTATTTCCAATCGTAATTTCTCAGATGGCCTTCCAGATTCATATGCGTAAAATTATGCTGTCGCAGCGCCTCATAAAGCACAATGGCAACTGAATTGCTTAAATTCAGGGAACGGATATCTCCGATCATCGGGATCCGCACGCAAGTTTCCTGATTGTTTACCAGGATATCCTCCGGGATTCCCGCACTCTCCTTGCCAAACATAATGAAACAGTCATCCTCATACTGCACATCTGTATAAGTCTGAGGTGCTTGGTGGTTGCGTAATAAATCTTTGCTCCCGGATTCTTTTTGAGAAAATCCTCATAGTCCAGATATCTTGTCACATCCAGATGTTCCCAATAATCCATACCTGCACGCTTAATGGCCTTTTCATTCAGGCGAAAACCAAGCGGTTCGATCAGATGCAGCCTGGTTCCTGTTGCCACACAGGTTCTGCCGATATTTCCTGTATTTGCCGGAATTTCCGCTCATGGAGCACAATATTCAAAACTCCCATTTATTTTTTTCCTCTTTTCTACATAGCATTAAATATACAAAATATGCATTCGCAATCCGCTTCGCTGCTTGCTCATGAGATCAAAAAGCCAAGCTTTTTGGTCTCATCTTCTGCCGGGCGTTCCAGATATCTGGCATTTCCGCCGCTGTAAAGAAGCCTGTTATTTCCGGAATCGGTCTGCCCGATCACTGCTGCCATGATCCCCTCTCGCCGCAACTGCTGCACAAACGCATCACCGCCATGGATTCCCATAAGAATACTTCCGCCGGAAAGCAGCTTGTACGGATTCACATCAAGGATCTCACAGATCTCTATGGTTTCCTGTCGGATGGGCACACTTCGAAGATCTGCACTAAGACCTACTCCGGATGCCTCCGCCATTTTCCAGAGGGCAGCAAGAAAGCCGCCTTCTCCCATCCGATATCGGGCACTGGCTCCGGATTCTTCCGCCATTTTCCAAATTTTATCATTCTCTGTTCCTGTTCCGTAAACCTCAGGAAGCTTTACAGCATCCTCGAGAAACCGTTCTGCAAAAAACTCCCGCAGCCTGTCATGATAATTCTTTGTGATCCATGCAGTTCCTTCTGCTGCCACAGGGCCTGCCACGATCAGCTCGTCTCCCGGCATAAGCCGTCCGTCTATCTCTGCCTGAAGCGCTCCAGTGCTTTTTTTCCAAGTTTCATAACTGCCGCCTTAATAAAGGATAAGCGAAAGCACAGTCGGAACTACCATTGCCAGTACCAGAATAACTGCGATGATCGCTGTGATCACTTTTCTTTTTTTCGGATCAAACATTCCCATAATTATTATTCACCTCATCTGTAATATCCGTTAATTGCGCATTGTTGGTCAAAGGATCCCTGTCTGTATAATCAAAAAGAAGCTTCTTTCCGTCCCGGAACACCTCGATATGGGCGGTTTTCGGGATTTTTTTCGCTTTCCGGTAATCCCAGATCAGCCGCTCATACGGCTTCTGTCTGAAGCAAAGGATGGCCTGCTCTTTAAATTCTCTCGAAGATAAAGATCCAGGAGCATTACATCGGAAAGTGCTTCCGACGGGATCTCTTTCTGTTCTCCGGCAAACTCCATAAGGATCTCATAGCGCCTCATCCTGGAATGAGAAATCTCCGAGTATCCTTTTTTCTCATAAAATCTGCCAAGTGCTCATACATCCGGAAAGGATCGTCAAAATACTTCTCCAGAAATACAAGGGTATTTTTGAACTGCCCACTATTATAATACACTTCCACCATACTTTCCACCATTTTCAGCCTTAAAATCTCCCCGTAGGTCAGCCAGGCTGTGGAAAGTACCTCATAGGGTTCCCGATCCTTGTAAAGAATCTGATATTCCCCTGTCATTTCCATCATGTATGATCCCTTCAGCACTTTCAGAAAACCAAGCTGAAACTGTTCCGGACGCAGTGCGTAAACATCGCAGAAGGACTTGTGGAAGCTGTCGTATCCCTCATAGGGAAGTCCTGCGATCAGATCCAGATGCTGGTGGATATTTCCAAAGCTGTGGATCTGCTCTACAATCCTTTCAGCTTTTCAAAATCCATGGTTCTCCGAATGGCTTTGATGGTCTGAGGATTGGTGGACTGTACACCAATCTCCAGCTGGATCAGTCCCGGACGCATGGTTTTCATCAGCGCCAGCTCCTCCGCACGGAGAAGATCTGCTGAAATCTCAAAATGAAAATTGGTGATCCCGTTATCATTCTCCGTAATATACCTCCAGATCTCCATGGCATGGTCATGCTTGCAGTTGAAGGTACGATCCACAAATTTGACCTGAGGAACTTTATTATCAATAAAAAACTGCAATTCCTTTTTTACAAGCTCAATATCACGGAACCGAAGCTTCTTATCTATGGAAGAAAGGCAGTAACTGCAGGAAAAGGGGCATCCCCTGCTGCTCTCATAATAAATAATGCGGTTTTTAAACTCTGTAAGATTGCTGTATGCAAACGGAACTTTACTTAAATCCATCAATTCCCGCCAGCCGTGTGTACAATATCCCTGCCTTTGTTTTCATCACGAAAAGCCACTCCGCGGATCCCGCTCAAAGTTTCCGGTTTTCTTTCTATATAATAACCTGCCAGTTCATGGAAGGTTTCCTCTCCTTCTCCCACCATCACTCCAAAAACGCAGGATTCTTTTTCAGAAATTCCACCGCATCGTAGGATACCTCCGGGCCTCCTGCCCAAAACTCCACCTGTGGAAGGATTTTCTTAAGATCCGGCACCAGCTCCCTGACAAAAGAAATATTCCAGATATAGCAGGAAAAGCAGACCACATCCGGTTGCTCCAGATAAATATCTTTTAAAATGTCATCCCTGATCTGATTGATCGTATACTCTTTGACCACAACCCTGGAGCTGTATTCTCCGGAACAGGATTTCAGGTTATATACCGCAAGATTGGAATGGATATATTTTGCATTGCATGCTGCAAGTAAGATTTTCAAATTTTATATTCTCCTAACTTCTGTCGGATAATTTCTTTCCCCGGCAGTTTTCATTATTTCTCTGTTGATCCTTTTCGCTTTATGATTATAACGTTCCCGCCACCGGATGTAAATAGAAAAACAGGGGTTACTGTTCACTGGTAATATTCCGCGAGGTGTTTTTTGTGAGCGAAGGTCACAGAACCCGAGACATACCGCGCGAATTTATGCGATCAGCATAATTCTGTGCATCGCGAAGCGTGTTGCTGAGAACGGAGTGAACAGTAACAAACAGGGATTTCCCTCCTGCCGCAAAAATGCCGTTTTTGTTGTATTTCCATCCAAACAGCGTTAAAATGAGTACTATATATTTTTATAAAGGAGTAATCTTTTTATGGATCGAAACAGCTGTCTGAATTATTTTCAGGCGTTTCCCTTCTGGAACATATGACGGAAGAAGATCGGAATTTTCTTCTTGATAACATTCGCGAGCTTCATTACCCGGCAGGTGCTGCCATACAGTCTGAAGAGCGCCAGTGCTAGGAACTCTTTTTCTTCTGAAGGGAGTTCTCCGTGTTTATCTACTGTCCGCTCAGGGAAAAGAGGCAACCCTGTACCGTTTAAAGGACAGTGACATCTGCACTCTTTCCGCCTCCTGCATGCTTTCTGCCATTACATTTGATGTACAGATCGATGCAGAAACAGATTGTGATCTGCTTCTGCTTCCGGCAGTTCCTTTTTTCCCGGCTGATGAAAAACAATATCTATCTGGAAAATTTCATCTACAAACGGACAACTGAACATTTCTCAGATGTGATCGCAGGAATCGAACGGACATTTTTTATGACTCTGACTCAGAGAATCGCAGCCTTTCTTCTGGATGAAGCTGCAGATACCGGTTCCGATGAGCTCACTCTCACACAGGAAGCCATCGCCCGCTCCATCGGGAGTGCCAGAGAAGCTGTCAGCCGCAGCCTTAAAAAAATGAATAAAGACGGCTCTATCCAGATCTCACGGGGATCGATCCGCATTCTGGATAAAAGACGTCTTTATGAAATGATGAATACTTTTTAATTTGAAGATGTTTTAGGTGCCGGCTGCAAGATCCACCAGAACAGCATCGGCATAATAGTCATTACCGGCCACATATAACGGATCATCCATTTACAGGAGACACAAGACATATCAGTATATTCAGCACCGGTATGGCAAAGATCAGGAGTTTTTTCCATTGTTTCTTCACCAGAAGATATCCCATCAGCAACAGAGTAAGCCAGGTATACGTTCCTGCACTTAAGATAAGTCCCAGCCCAGGTGCACGCATCCATAATTCATCATAAAGCCTGAATAGATACTGGATCTTTTTTGGGCCCACATAGCTGACATCAATCCCGGATTTTTTCTGATACAGTTTATCTATGTAAAACCGGTACACGCCCTGCTGTCCTCTTCCCATATGGAACGGATCATTATAGCTGTAGGTGTTATTCAATGTCGCCTGGACATATACTCCCGGATGACGACGGAACATGGCAAACCAGGCTTTAAAATAATCTTTCATGTATCCATCCAATTTAGGATCATTATCATCATCTCTGAACCTAAATGTAATTTTCACAGGATCCGACAGTTCCGGATTATACTTCTCGGCAAGAACATCATAATCCAGGATCCTGTTTATCGCTTTCTTCTCACTTGCGGTTACATCATCCGGATATTCTCTCAGATATCGGGCAGTCTGCTGAAACGGTACCGAAAGCATTTCACATCGGGATCCAGGTGCCACGCCAAGGCAGGTGCTGCCCCCTTTTCTACGCCCAGATAGCAGGCAAAAACACAGACAGCCACAATAAATGCATATTTCCTCGCGCCCTTTACCAGGAAGAAAAACAAAAGGATCAAAGAAGGCAGGACTAGATGAATGCCATTATTTCGGGTAAGACAAACACTGATTCCCAGAAGAAATAAATATACTGCCTTTCTCTTGGAAAAGGAATGACAAATATCTATATACACTGCAAAATACAAAGTAATGACTGCCGTATACAATCCGTCTTTGATCACTGCCTGGGCATAGCTTCCAAATATGGGAACAAATGCAAACAGCAGAACAGTACCAAAAAGTATCCATTTTGGAGCCTTCCATCTGTACAGATAGCGGACTACCGCACTGTAACACCAGATTTCCACAGAAGTAAACACAATGACGATCAGAAATACTCCAAAATTATAACACCAGACAGTTTTTCCAAGTGTCAGCAGTCCACCCATGATCATCGTCAGGACCATGGATGATGATTGTCCAGCGGCATGGCTCCCAAAATACATCCAGCTGCCGAAATCCATCTGCCGGGATCGAACCTGGGAGAAATGCCAGGATAAACGGTGTCCATCCAATGATCATAGATATCTTTGCCAGGCGGAACCACATTACTTCTTCCTCTCTGGCCGGGATACGCCCGCAGGCTTTTCGGAAAAACTCCATCTCAGGAATCCTCCAGAAATAAGTGATTCCCATATCACAGATAATATAAAATCCTATAAAACATCCGGCTGAGATCAGAATCTGTTTCTTTGCGCCAAACAGAAAATCCCAGTTTCCATTTGTAAAATAAGAAGTTCCAAGAAGCATTCCCGCCGAAAAGATCACTGCCAAAACATGTGCCTGCCAGTTTCTGTATTTCCGGTAGTCCTCCCATCCTTTCACGTATAAAATAAGAAGCAGGATCCATGCAAGCAAACTCGTGCATCCCAATCCATTATAAACATCACTCATTTTTTCTACAGAAGTATTTCCATCCATTGGAAGGCCTGTAAAAGAAAAGGCCAGCGCTGTGATCATTGCCGCGATCACAGGCACTGCATTCTTTTTTATTATTTTCTCATCCATATTTTTATTAACCCTTGTCTAAAATTTTCAGTAAACCAACAATGCTCCGGAAACCGTTTCGGTTCCCAGAGCTGTATCTGTTTTTCTGTTTTCCGTTTTGGTTACTGAAGCGCTGCCTCAAGCTCTGTCTTTGATGTCAGTCCCACAAAACGTGCGGTCTCTTTTCCTTCTTTGAATACCAGCAGTGTGGGGATACTCATGATCTTGTACTGCTGTGCCAGTGATGGCTCTTTGTCTACGTCAACCTTGCCAACCTCATATCCGGCTTCTGCAAGCTCTTCCACGACCGGAGCCTGACGTCTGCATGGTCCGCACCAGGTTGCCCAAAAATCTACCAGTACCGGCTTTTCTGCCTTTAATACCTCAGTTTCAAAATTGTCTGTTGTAAAAACTTTTGCCATGATAAAATTCCTCCTTGATCCTGTATTTATTTTTAGTATCAGCTTATGCTTACGCCTTCAGAAGCTTCCGCACATACTGACAGGCGGAAAGTCCTGCCTGGGCACCGTCATGAACAGCTTTTGCCACCTGGAGAAGTCCACCGGTGCAATCACCTGCTGCATACAGTCCCGGAACTGTAGTCTCCATCTCTTCATTGACCCGGATATTTCCCTTTTCATTCAGTTCTGCTCCGATCTGGCGGGCCATCTCCGAGCTTCCGGCTGTACCAAGTGCTACAAAGACTCCCTCTGCCGGCACAAAAGAATCTGCTCCGGTACCTGCTTCCTGCATGGACACATCACTTTTCAGGCGGATGCCGGAAACACGCTCATCTCCTTCGATCGCCTGGATCTTCATGGTGTTAACCGGAAGCGGATTTTCTCTTGAAAATTCCGGTTTCTTTCCATCTGTAAAGATCGTCACACGGGAAGCGGTATGAGAAAGTTCTTCTGCTTCATGAAGAGCAAAATCACTGTTTCCAAGCACTGCCACTTCTTTTCCTCTGTAAAAAAATGCGTCACATACTGCGCAGTAGCTGACACCTTTTCCCTCAAATTCCTTTACTCCCGGAATCCTGGCAGAAGCTCTCCTGCTTCCGGTTGCCAGGATCACGCTGCGTGCCTCAAAATCTCCTACGGTAGTTTTCACCTCAAAAGTATCAAAACCACCCATTCCCACAACCTGGGCATCCAGGATCCGTACTCCAAGTGCTCTTGCCTGGGCAAGACCTCTTTCGAAAAGCTCTCTGCCAGACAGCGGCTGCTCCAGTCCGTAATAGTTCTCGATCTTCTCCGCTTTTTCCAGTGAACCGATCCCTGTATTTATGATCAGCGGATCCATATTTCCTCTTGCCGCATAAAGTGCTGCCGAGATCCCGGCCGGACCTGCTCCTATGATAATGATATTCTCCATTTCAGACACCTGCTTTCTTCTTCGTTTGGATCTGTTCTATAATATACGCTTCGCATTGGTCTGTTTCTGTGATCAGGTCACTTTTCCTTCACAGAAGTCATTATATCACATTCCCCCAAAATTACACCTTTTTTTCAATAGCTTTTATTTGCGTCTGTTTCTCTTCTATGCTATTATTATAACGACTTTAACCAATTAAATGAATCAAGATGATACCCTGCGGGATCATAAATATCTGCTTGACCTGTAAGGAAACAGATTCCTTATATTTATCAATAGATCATGAATCATAAAAAGGAGCCTAATCTCTATGAGAAATTTTGAATATTTTACCCCTACCCGGGTTATTTTCGGAAAAGATACACACCTTAAGATCGGCACTGTTCTAAAAGAGCAGAACTGCAGCAAAGTACTGATCCATTATGGCAGCCACAGTGCAGTAAGCTCCGGTCTGATCGATGAGATCCGATCTTCTCTGGATGAAGCTGGAATTTCCTATGTCACTCTTGGCGGTGTGGTTCCCAATCCCCGTCTCTCCAAGGTACGTGAAGGTATTGAGCTTTGCCGCAAAGAACAGGTTGATTTTCTTTTGGCTGTTGGCGGTGGCAGCGTTATTGATTCCTGCAAGGCCATCGGCTATGGACTTGCCAATCCGGATACAGATGTATGGAACTTTTTTCTCCGCACCGAAACCCCAAAAGCCTGTCTTCCTGTAGGCGTTATCCTGACGATCGCAGCTTCCGGAAGTGAAATGAGCGGATCCTGTGTGATCACCAATGAAGAGGGCTGGCTGAAACGAAGTAGTGCCCGCAACGATCTGTGCCGCCCACGTTTTGCTATTTTAAATCCCCGCCTCACCTATACCCTGCCGCAATATCAGACCGAAAGCGGCTGTGTGGATATCCTGATGCATACTATGGAACGGTACTTTGTAAATATCGAAACCATGGAGATCACCGACAGTATCAGCGAATCTCTGATGCAGACCGTGATCTATAACTCCCGGATCCTGATGAAGGAGACGGATAATTATACTGCACGGGCAGAGATCATGTGGGCCGCAGTCTTTCCCACAATGGACTTACCGGCTGCGGAACCGGCGGTGGTGACTGGGCCTGTCACCAGCTGGAGCATGAACTGGGCGGCACCTACGATGTGGCTCACGGAGCCGGTCTTGCCGCTTTGTGGGGAAGCTGGGCACGTTACGTTTATGATGCAAATCCGGAACGCTTTGCCCAGTTTGCAGTCAATATCTTTGACATTCCCTGCAGTACCGACTTCAACAAAACTGCTCTTGCCGGCATAGAAGCCATGGAAGATTATTTCCGTTCCATCCAGATGCCTACCAGCCTTCATGAGCTTGGTCTTGATCTTACAGAAAAGGAGATCCATGATCTAGCGTTTAAATGCAGCTTTGAAGACACCCGTACCATCGGTGTGTTCAAACAGCTGAACATGAAAGATATGGAAAAAATCTATCTTGCTGCCAGATAAATCTGTAGCCATAATATTGCAGATGTTTTTTTGAAAATCAGATTTTTCAGAAAAACATCTGCTTTTTTTATTTTTTCCTTGCATTCTCTACATAAATGTGTTAAAGTAACAAAGTACTCGAAAGAGACATGCCCAGATAGCTCAGTTGGTAGAGCAGAGGACTGAAAATCCTCGTGTCGCTGGTTCGATTCCGGCTCTGGGCATTATTTTTTTACTCTGATCGCAGAATAGCCTCTGCTGGTCAGAGTTTTTTTATACAAAAAACTGCTGCAAATCCCTTGTGGAATCTACAGCAGTCTTTTTCTGATCACTGAAGCAAATAAACTTCTGTATAAAACACGCCCTTCTGCTCTGCTTCGGAGTGTGTTGCCACATATACATCAATGCAATTGGTCCGGATCGCTCCTCCGCAGTCCTCTGCAACATAAACCTGTCCATTGATCACTACTTTGGAACCGTATGGGATCTGACTCGGATCCACTGCGATCGTACGGTTGGTAGTGGCCGTTACTCCTGTGGAAGTAATTCCATTCGCCCATGGTCCGCAACAGATGCTGCACGGACAATAATGCGTGATCCGGAATGTTCCCAGTGGTTTCAGTGTCGCGTCAGAAGATACTGATACCGGCGTTCCGATCTGTACGCCAGATGCGGTACTTCCGGAACACCTGTGGAAGTTACACCATCTACCGCATCCGCAAAAACGCCCTCCCCGGAACTCTTAGTAAGGGATCCTGCTTTTGTATTCTTTTCCTGCTCTGCCTTGGCCACTTCCGTAGCCTGATAACCTTCCAGACAGCTGGTCGGAATATAGCCGACGTGATCTGAACCACTGTCATCTGTGTAAACGATCCTGCTCCAGATAGCATCTACCGTACCTGTTCTTTTCAGCTCATCATCCTGAAGGACCTCTCCTACAACCTCTCCGTCCTTCTTGCCGGGATAATCCAGGATATCACTGTCCTGTGCCGCTGTAACTGTATCTGTAAATTTATTTACGATCTCCGTATCACTGAGCACGCTGTCCGAAACATAACCGATGATCTTGTCCTCACCTTTCTTTTGGAAGGTCACCTTGCTCCAGCCATTGTCACAGACTGCAACTCTTTCAAGTTTCGTTCCCAGGATCACAGAACGCAGCTCTGTACCACTGTCTCCCGGATTGGACCGGATTTCCGTATTTTTCGCTGTAACATAAAGCGTATCACTCTTCGCCAAAACATTTACTGTATTTCCCGCCCCATCATCGATCTGAAACTGCTGAGGTGTTTTTTTCTCCTTTGTATATGTATCCAGTGTTGCTTCATATCCCAGTACCTCTGCTGATACGGATGCAGGGAAAAACATAGAAGCACATAAAATAACTGCCAGAAGCTTTTTTCGCATGAAATCTTGCCTCCTTTCTTCCGGCATTCTACGGTTTGTCCCGACTATCATAGCATATCAGATCATATTTTGCAATTTCACAGGACAGTCTTCAGAAATTTTTAACAAAAAGATCATATTTTTTAACTGGTCAAATCTATCCGTAACGGATACAATACTTATATGAATACAAAACACAAGAAACCAACCCTTACTAAAAAACAGCGCCACAAACTCCGTGTACAGCAGGTGCGAAGGCAGAAGATCTTTCTGACATGTCTTTTTCTGCTGATCGTGGGCTGTATCCTTCTGCGTTTTTCCAAATTTTCCGGCAGGCAGGAGGAAGCCCATCAGATCAATGCAGCCTGTGAAGCTTATCGCGATGAGGTTTCCAGCGAAGCAGCACAATATGATATGTCCGACTATGTAGACCTGATCCTGGCTGTGATGATGCAGGAAAGCTCCGGACAGGGTACCGATCCCATGCAGTCCTCAGAAGGAGCCTACAACACCAGATATCCTCAGCAGCCCAATGGTATCACAGATCCTTCTTACTCTATTTCCTGTGGCATCCAGGAACTGAAATATGCTCTGGAAAAGGCCGTCTGTACCGGTCCGACTGATCTTTCCAAAATCCGTCTGGCTCTGCAGGCATACAATTTCGGAGCCGATTCCTATTTTGCTTATCTGGAAGAAAACGGTCAGACTGTGTGGACGGCCCAAAGTGCTCAGGCCTTTGCTCAGATGGCAAGCGGCAACACACAACGTGATGAAGATGATCCCCTTCATGATCCTGCCGGTCCATGGGACTATGGTGACCAATACTATCCGGATCATGTTTTGCGCTATTACCACTTAGACAATAACTCATAAACCACCGAAATATTGTCATATACAAGTTCTATTTCAGATGTCTGGAATAAACTTATATGTTGTATATAATTTCAAAAAAATTCCAAAAAACATTTGACAGAATATAAAATCTATGCTAATATATGTTTTGTCGCTGAGGGAAATACTTGAAGCGATAAGGCATATGCGATAGTGGCGTAGTTGGTAACGCGCGACCTTGCCAAGGTCGAGACCGCGGGTTCGAGCCCGTCTATCGCTCTTCAGAACTCTGAGTTTTTCAGAGTTCTTTTTTATTTTTAAAACTATCCTTTTTCGATTAAAAAAGTCCCGAGTCTGATCTCTTTTTTCCAGAAATTCAGATTCGGGACTTTATATTTTTTATCTTTTATTTCAGCTGCATATCATGGCCAAGGCATGCATCTTTTAGTGGTGGAAAAGGCGGATTCCTGTAAATGCCATCACCATTCCATACTTATTACATGTATCGATAACTGCGTCATCACGTACAGATCCACCCGGCTCTGCAATATATTTTACACCGCTCTTATATGCGCGCTCGATATTATCACTGAATGGGAAGAATGCATCGGATCCCAGTGTCACGCCGGTAAGACCATCCAGCCATGCTCTCTTCTCTTCTTTTGTGAACACTTCCGGCTTCTCTGTGAATGTCTTTTCCCATGCACCATCTGCAAGGACATCCATATATTCCTCACCAATGTAAACATCAATGGCATTATCTCTCTCCGCACGTGTGATCGTGTCTTTAAACGGAAGCTCCAGTACTTTCGGACACTGACGGAGATACCAGTTATCTGCCTTCTGACCTGCAAGGCGTGTACAATGTACACGGGACTGCTGTCCTGCACCAACGCCGATAGCCTGTCCGTCCTTAACAAAGCATACAGAATTGGACTGTGTATATTTCAGGATGATCAGAGAAACCTTCATATCTCTCTTGGCTTCTTCCGTAAGCTCTTTATTCTCTGTTACAATATTGGAGATCAGCGCATCATCAATTGCCAGCTCCTGACGGCCCTGCTCAAAGGTGACTCCAAATACCTGTTTGTGCTCCAAAGATTCCGGAACATAGTTTTCATCGATCTGGATCACATTGTAATTGCCTTTTTTCTTCTGCTTCAGAATTTCAAGAGCCTCCTCTGTATATCCTGGTGCGATCACACCATCAGAAACCTCTCTCTTGATCAGCATTGCGGTATCTTTGTCGCAGACATCAGAAAGAGAAATAAAATCACCAAATGATGACATACGATCTGCACCTCTTGCTCTTGCATACGCACATGCAAGCGGGGAAAAATTCTTCCAGTCCATATCATCTACCCAGTAGATCTTTGCCAGTGTCTCATTCAGCGGAAGTCCGATGGAAGCACCTGCCGGAGATACATGCTTAAATGAAGTTGCTGCCGGAAGTCCGGTTGCTTTCTTAAGGTCACGTACCAGCTGCCAGCCATTAAAGGCATCCAGGAAGTTGATGTATCCTGGTCTTCCGGAGAGTACCTGGATCGGAAGCTCACTTCCATCTGCCATATAGATCTTTGATGGTTTCTGATTTGGGTTACATCCGTATTTTAACTGTAATTCTTTCATGAAAAAGCTCCTCCGTTCTCTGTGATATCCCTATTTTCTTATTTATTCTTGTTTACGATCCTGGATTCATATTTTCCTGTCTCAATGTCAATAAAGCGAACAAAGAGAGAAACTTTATTATCCTGGTTCAGGCTCTTCCAGAGGAGATCCGTAAACTCATCAATATCGCTTGGGATCTCTACCAGCTTCGGCTCTCCCTCGAAACTTGGAAGTGGATTTCCATCGCATTTATAAGTATGGATAAAACGTCCCTGCCTGCTGCCGCATTCTCGTAGGCAAATGTATAACGAAGACAGGAATCCGGATTTCCGTTATTGCTCTTTAAAATAGACATCGCATAATTGAATTTACCGTTTTCAACATGAAGAACACCCGAAATACGAGGTGTATAGTTCGGCGCATCCGGCTCAAACTCTCTGCTGCGAAGAGACTGTTCAAAGGTGAGCTGTCTGTCCATTCCCTCATAGATCGTATCTGTCTGATCACCGTTTGTTACGATGGTCTTATTTCCAAGGACACGTACCGGTGCATAAATGATCAGGCTCGGGTCTGTAAGCTTGGATGGATCAAAAGCCTGTGTACGGATTCCTTCCCCATCCTCAACAAAAATACGGTTTCTGCTGTTCTCGCTTCTTCCCATAATAAAATATGCAGTAACTGCATGTTTCCCGTCAGCGGAACGTCCGATCACAATTCCTCTTCCCGGATAGGAATTTTCTTTCAGTTCTTTTTCAAGTGAAAATGTCGTCATTTTTCACAGTCCTCCTTGTCTAATGTAAGGCCCGGGCTCATCCCAGGATATGAACGGTAACAAAAAACCGCCTGGACACCCCTTATCAGGCTGCCCAGGCGGTCGGCTTCTCACTTCACTGCACTCCCTGTAGGTAATCCTACTTTCCGCCAGTCATGCAGCTTCTGCTGTTATACTACAATACTTCTTCTTAATTTTCAAGCCCTATTTTCAGAAATTATTTTTCCAGACTTCTTGTTGCTCACAAAATAAACAATAACACTTTATTTCCCCTGTAATGCATAATCTGTCTGGATCTGTGCTGCAATGTCTGATTTCATCTGGATCCATGCATCGGGATTTTCCACGTAATACTTCGGACAGTCTTTACCTGTGACATCATAATGACGGATCACCTGATCCGAAGTCAGTCCAAAGCGTGTACAAAGCCACGCTGTCAGCTTTACCGCCGAATCATAGGTTGCTGTATTAAACTGCCCTGTTTCATCCGGATGGCAGCATTCAATGGATATGGTATCTACATTTCTGGAATTTGTGGCATAGGATATTTCCGAAGTGGGAATACATTGTACCACTTCTCCCTCCAACCCTACCACAAAATGACTGCTGACTTTGTTGTCCTGCGTTATCGCAAGATTTTCAAAATAATTCCGGTTGGATACGGCAGTAGATCCCGGATTGGCCGTATAATGAATGGCTATATAATTTACCTGTTCCATAGAAATCTGTGGTCTGGAATAGGAATTCGGTGTCAGAAGCTCCACATCAATAAAAGGTGCTCCTTCTGCCTGCCATTGTTCCGGTCCGCCATTTCCGCTAGCATTCCCGGATATCTCTTCCTGTCCGGACTGAGTTTCACTCTGTTCCATGCGCATCTCAAAAAATGCGTATCCTAACGCACACGCAGCAAAAGCAACGATCACAATGATACATATCAGCACAATCCTCTGCAGGATCTTGATCGGGTTCTTTTTTCTCAAAGACTTCTTTTTTCTTCTGGAAGACCCGGAGGAAGTTTTCTTTACGGAAACAGGCCGCCCGCTATGGGACGGCCTGGGTGACTTTTTACCGGTCTTACCTTTTTTTTCCTTTATTATTCATCTACACTGTAGTTTGGAGCCTCTTTTGTGATGTGGATGTCATGTGGATGTGACTCTTTAAGAGATGCAGCTGAAATCTTGATGAATCTGCCTGTTGTCTTCAGCTTCTCAATGTTCTCTGCTCCACAGTAACCCATACCGGATCTTAAACCACCGATCAGCTGGAATACGGTATCCTCAACATGTCCTTTATACGCAACACGACCCTCAACACCCTCCGGCACAAGCTTCTTTGCATTCTCCTGGAAATAACGATCCTTGCTGCCATTCTCCATAGCTGCGATAGATCCCATTCCACGATATACTTTATATTTTCTTCCCTGATAAAGTTCGAATGTTCCCGGGCTCTCATCGCATCCTGCAACATGCTTCCCATCATGCAGACATTGGCACCTGCTGCGATGGCCTTGGTGATATCTCCGGAATATTTGATACCGCCGTCTGCAATGATCGGGATTCCGTAGCTGTTAGCCACTTCATAACAATCCATAACTGCAGTAACCTGCGGAACACCAATACCTGCAACAACACGTGTTGTACAGATAGATCCCGGTCCGATACCAACTTTAACTGCATCTACTCCAGCCTCGATCAGAGCCTTGGTAGCTTCGCCTGTTGCAACATTACCTGCGATTACCTGAAGCTCCGGATATGTTGCCTTGATCTCGCGGACTGCTTTTAAAATGTTTTCTGAATGACCATGTGCAGAATCAATTACGATCACATCTACATTAGCCTTCACAAGCGCATCAACACGTGCAAGCACATTTGCTGTGATACCAACCGCAGCACCACAGAGAAGTCTTCCCTGTGCATCCTTGGCTGCAAGCGGATACTTGATCTGTTTCTCGATATCCTTGATGGTAATGAGTCCTTTTAAATTAAAGTCATCATCTACAATGGGTAATTTCTCCTTACGGGATTTCGCAAGGATCTTCTTGGCATCCTCAAGTGTGATTCCTTCCTTAGCTGTGATCAGTCCTTCTGAAGTCATGCACTCCTTGATCTTTCTGCTGAAATCTGTCTCAAATTTAAGATCACGGTTTGTGATAATACCTACCAGTTTTCTGCCTTCTGTGATCGGAACACCGGAAATACGGTATTTCGCCATCAGATCATTGGCATCCTTCAGTGTATGCTCTGCTGAAAGATAAAATGGATCGGTGATAACACCGTTCTCAGAACGTTTAACTTTGTCAACCTCTTCTGCCTGTGCCTCAATGGACATATTCTTGTGAATGATACCGATACCACCCTGTCTGGCCATAGCAATTGCCATTCTGTGCTCTGTAACTGTGTCCATTCCCGCACTCATCATGGGGATATTCAGCTTTACTTTCTTGGTTAAATACGTTGAAACATCAACCTGATTCGGAATTACTTTAGAATAAGCCGGAACCAGCAGGACATCATCAAACGTAATGCCTTCACCAATAATAGTACCCATTGCATTTCCTCCCTTTGTGTAAGATATTTTAAATTTGTGAACTAGTGTAACAAAAAACAAGATTCATGTCAATCCAAAAAAACTTTACTCGGTGCAGAATTTTTCATGGTATTGGCAAGTTCATCATCCAGCTCCAGGATCACCTTGCAGGTTTCTCCGCTGTCTCTTACGATCATGGCATAGCGCTTATGATCCTCAATACCTGAGGAAAAGTCTATGGTTTTCATCTTCTGATTTCCGTTGTAATAATCCATTCTGTGGGATTTCAGAGGTGCCACAAGATCAGCCTCCGCAAGCTGAAGTGATTTTACTCTTTTCCTCTTTGACTTGGACATGATCATATCAATATCCAATTCCCCGTTAACAAACAGATATTCATATTCCAGGTCTGTTTTCGGAATTACAAAATAGCATGCAACACCAAGAGCGATAGCCGGAACCAGAAGAAGTGCATTCAGCACCAGACCTCCCAGAACCATGATCACGGTCAGTACAATAAGACCGTATTTTATAGCAAGATCCTTCCCTGTCTGTTTCTTCTTTACCAGAAGTTCTGAATATAAGTCACTCATTTGCTTCTTCCTTTCGTAATTTACTGATTTCTTTTGATTATAACACAAAAAGAGAGCCGCGTCCATGACGCAGGCCCTCTCATTTTGTAAATTATTTACCTGCCTGCTTGAAATTACATCATTCCCATTCCCGGGTTTGGTGCCGGAGCAGGAGTATCCTCTTTGATCGTAGAAACTACAGCCTCTGTTGTAAGAAGTGTAGATGCAACACTTGTTGCGTTCTGAAGTGCACTTCTTGTAACCTTTGCAGGATCAAGGATTCCATTTTCAACCATGTTTACATATTTCTCATTCAGAGCATCAAAGCCTGTACCTACCTCAGACTCTCTTACCTTGTTGATGATAACAGCGCCTTCCAGTCCTGCGTTTGCAGCAATGTGGAACAACGGAGCCTCAAGGGCTTTCAGGATCACATAAGCACCTGTCTTCTCATCTCCCTCAAGTGTTGCTGCAAGTTTTGCAACCTCTTTGGAAGCATGGATGTAAGCAGATCCGCCGCCTGCGATGATACCTTCCTCAACAGCTGCTCTTGTTGCTGCAAGAGCATCCTCAAGACGAAGCTTTGCTTCTTTCATCTCTGTCTCAGTAGCAGCACCTACACGGATAACAGCTACGCCGCCTGCCAGTTTTGCAAGTCTTTCCTGAAGTTTTTCTTTATCAAACTCGGATTTTGTCTCCTCGATCTGCGCACGGATCTGAGCAACACGTTTTGCGATGGCATCTTTATCGCCAAGGCCGTCAACGATAACTGTATTCTCTTTTGCAACCTTAACGGATTTTGCACGTCCGAGCTGCTCCATTTTAGCTTCCTTCAGATCAAGACCGAGCTCGTCAGAGATCACCTGTCCGCCTGTCAGGATCGCAATATCCTGAAGCATCTCTTTTCTTCTGTCACCATAGCCAGGTGCTTTAACAGCTACTACCTGGAAGGTCCTCTCAGTTTGTTAACGATCAGGGTTGTGAGAGCCTCACCCTCAACATCTTCTGCAATGATGAGAAGCTTTGCACCAGCCTGAACAACCTGTTCAAGAAGCGGAAGGATCTCCTGGATGTTGCTGATCTTCTTATCTGTGATCAGAATGTACGGATCATCAAGAGTTGCCTCCATCTTCTCCATATCTGTAGACATGTATGCGGAAATATATCCACGGTCAAACTGCATACCTTCAACAAGGTCAAGCTCTGTATGCATGGTCTTGGACTCCTCAACAGTGATAACACCATCCTTGGAAACCTTCTCCATAGCGTCTGCAACCAGCTGTCCAACCTGCTCATCACTTGCAGAGATTGCGGCTACATTAGCGATCTGAGCTTTTCCGTTAATTGCCTGGCTCATGTTCTTGATTGCTTCTACTGCAACATCTGTTGCTTTTTTCATTCCTTTTCTGAGGATGATCGGGTTCGCTCCTGCTGCCAGGTTCTTCATTCCCTCATGTACATTGCCTGTGCAAGTACGGTCGCTGTTGTAGTACCATCACCAGCTACATCGTTTGTCTTGGATGCAACCTCTTTGATGATCTGAGCACCCATATTCTCGAATCCGTCCTCAAGCTCGATCTCTTTTGCAATGGAAACACCATCGTTTGTGATAAGCGGAGCACCGAAAGATTTGTCAAGTACTACATTTCTTCCTTTCGGTCCAAGTGTTACTCTTACTGTATCTGCAAGTTTATTTACACCAGCTTCAAGTGCTGCTCTTGCTTCTGCGCCGTATTTGATCTCTTTTGCCATGATAAAATGACCTCCTATTTATATTGATATACGATAAGATGTTTATATTATTTAATGATTGCCAGGATATCTTCCTGCTTTACAATAATATAATCCGTTCCATCCATCTTTACTTCTGTTCCTGCATATTTGGAATAGATAACAGTATTTCCGACTTCTACTTCCATTTTTACTTCTTTTCCGTTTACAACTCCGCCAGGTCCAACTGCAATAACCTCTGCCTGCTGTGGTTTCTCCTGTGCCTGTCCCGGAAGCACGATTCCGGATGCTGTTGTCTCTTCTGCTTCAACCTGTTTTAATACTACTCTGTCGCCTAAAGGTACTAACTTCATGATCTATGTTCCTCCTTTATAAGTTCCATCTTTGCCTGCTAGCACTCACTTTATACGAGTGCTAATCACTATGGCTATATTAGTGAATTTCACATATTTTCGCAACCCTTTTAAGATATGGTTTTTCTGTATTATTCTGGTTTTATCTCTTTTATTACTCTTATTTTCTCTTGTTTTCTTAATTTTCTATTATTTATTTTGATTTTATGAAACAGACAAAAAAGAGACTCCCACGATAGCGGGAAGTCTCTTTTGTCACGTTCTTTATCTTATATCAAGCATCTGACAGTGCTGATCACATTATGCCTTCTTGCTTCTCTGTGCTTTTATCTCTTCAAGCTCATCAAAGATCACTTCATTAAGAACTTTAATGTAAGTTCCCTTCATACCGGATGAACGGGATTCGATCACACCTGCACTCTCGAATTTACGCAGTGCATTTACGATCACGGATCTGGTGATACCTACACGGTCAGCGATCTTGCTGGCAACCAGGATACCCTCATCCCCATCCAGCTCATCAAAAATATGGATGATCGCCTCAAGCTCTGAGAAGGACAGTGTACTGAATGCCGATTTAACGATCTGCTGTTTTCTGTCTTCTTCTGCGTTCTCGTCATGAACCGCACGCATCATTTCCAGGCCAACAACTGTTGTACCATACTCGCTGACGATAATATCCTCAATATCATAGGATGATCATTGCGGTACATGAATAACGTTCCCAGTCTCTCACCTGCAATATCGATCGGATTCACGATCCTGATAATTTCCGTACATGCTCAAAGCCAAGTGTCTGGAGATTGACATTCTCCTTTGTGGAAAGAACACCAAGAAATCTCTCATTCAATAACGGGTCGATATGTCCGCCGATCTTGTCATCGATCAGCTCTGTGATCTCATCCACACCCGGGCAGATACTGACTCCCAGAACCTTACCTTTCTTACTGAGTACCAGGATATTGGAACTTAAGGTTTCCATGAGCACCTGGCAAATGTCGTTAAACACTACCTTGCTTGAGCTGCTGTTATGCAGAAGCTTATTGATTTTTCTAGTTTTATCTAGCAACTGAACGCTCATTTTTCCTCCTTTCACTTTCGTACCTTGAAAGAAATCGTTTTTCTAGTCTAATATTACACGTTATTCTGGAAATTTACAAGATCTTTTTATATTTTTTATTTTAACGGGATTTTCTGAATTGGTGGAAAAGCATTTATTCAATCAATCTTCATCTTTTGGTTTTTGTTCCACATATCCGCAGGTTTCCTGGCTGCAAACCAGCTTATTTCCCTTTTCGAGCATATAATTACCACATTTCGGACATTTCTTTGCAGAAGGTTTCTGCCAGGACATAAAATCACATTCCGGATTATTCTCACATCCGTAATATTTTCTGCCTTTTTTCGTTTTTTTCATGACAATTTCGCCGCCGCACTTCGGACATGCAACACCGATCTTCTCATAATATGGTTTTGTATTACGGCAGTCCGGAAATCCGGGGCATGCAAGAAATCTTCCATGAGGACCGTACTTGATCACCATGTTGCGGCCACAGTTGTCGCAGATCACATCCGTAACCTCATCCTGTATATCAACTTTCTCAAGCTCTTTCTCAGCCTCATCCACATCATGCTTCAGATCCGGATAGAAGTTACGTACAACCGTTTTCCACTGTACAGTACCTGCTTCCACGCAGTCCAAAAGTCCCTCCATAGTTGCTGTAAAGTTTACATCCACAATACTTGGAAAAGCCTGTTTCATAATATTATTAACAACCTCTCCAAGCTCTGTGACGTAAAGATTTTTCTGTTCCTTGGATACATAGCGTCTGCTGATGATCGTTGTGATGGTCGGCGCATACGTACTTGGACGTCCGATTCCAAGCTCTTCCATAGTCTTTACAAGTGAAGCCTCTGTGTAATGTGCCGGCGGCTGTGTAAAATGCTGCTCCGGCTTCAGTTCTTTCAGCTTCAGCTCCATACCCTTTTCCAGACTTTGACTTAAAACATTGCCCTTTTTGTCATCGCCCTCTTCTGTGTACACAGACATAAAGCCATCAAAGGCAACCTTGGATGCTGCAACCGTAAACACATACTCACCTGCTCCGATCTTGACAGACGTGGTCTCATAACGTGCCGGTGCCATTCTGCTCGCCGCAAAACGTCTCCAGATCAGCTGATATAAACGGAACTGATCCCTGGTCAGGGATTCCTTCACCAGAACTGGTGTCCTCGCAATATCTGTAGGACGGATCGCCTCATGAGCATCCTGTATCTTCTGTCCGTTTTTGATTGCCTTCTCTGTCTGAGAAACATAATCCAAACCATACTGCTCAGAAATATAAGTTCTTGCTGCTGCATCTGCTTCCTCTGAAATTCGAGTAGAATCTGTACGCAGATAGGAGATCAGACCTACCGTACCACTGCCTTTTACATCCACACCTTCATATAACTGCTGTGCCAGGCGCATAGTCTTCTGCGTAGAAAAATTCAGTGTCTTGGCAGCTTCCTGCTGCAGAGTACTTGTGGTAAACGGAAGGGGAGCGTTTTTGATTCTCTCGCCTTTTTTTACTTCTGTGATCTCATATTTACAGTCTTCCAGACTTTTCAGGATCTCATCCATTTCCTGACGGTTTCTGATCGGAAGTTTTTTATCTGTTCCATAGAACTTGGCTGTCAACGGTTTCTTCTCACCCTTTACCTGAAATTCACCCTCCAGGCTCCAGTATTCTTCAGGAATGAATGCATTGATCTCATCTTCTCTGTCACAGATGATACGCAGTGCCACAGACTGTACACGGCCTGCACTTAAGCCTCTTTTTACCTTGGCCCAGAGCAGCGGACTGATGGTATAACCTACCATACGATCCAGCATACGCCTTGCCTGCTGTGCATCTACCAGATTCATGTCCAGTTCCCTGGCCTGCTTGATGGACGCCTTAACTGCTGTTTTTGTTACTTCATTAAATGTGATCCTGTGCATCTTTGCAGTATCTGTCTTCAAAGCCTGCATCAGATGCCAGGAAATTGCTTCTCCCTCACGGTCAGGGTCAGTTGCAAGATAGATCTTATCTGCTTTTTTTGCTTCTTTACGAAGTTTTGCAAGAAGCTCACCCTTTCCCCGTATTGTAATATACTTCGGTTCAAAATCATTGTCCACGTCAATACCAAACTGGCTCTTGGGAAAATCCCTCACATGACCGTTGGACGCTTCTACTGTATAATTTGCCCCCAGAAATTTCTTTACTGTCTTCATTTTAGCAGGTGACTCTACTATCACCAGATTTTTGGCCATTTTACCTCTCCTAATCTCATTCTGCCTTCCTGTCCGGCTTAAAAACTCCTGCTAAATCTCCGGGCAAAAAAGCATTTATTCAAGTCTGATATAATACTGTCTCCCGGTTTCCTTCACAAGCCCCATCAAAATAAGCTGTCCCAGGATCCCGGCTGTTTTTCCCGGTGAAAAACCGGTTTTCTGATAATATGATCCAGATTTTTTTGGTCGTAAATCGAGACAACTATACACCAAATCCAAATCCGTTGCAAGTCCTAACTTGCTTTTTTCAGACAAATTTGTCTTTTTTTTCACAGATAATCCCCACTCATCCAGAAGTATTTCCGGAGAGTATGCAATTCCTGCTCCGTCGTAGATCAGCTTGTGACAGCCTCGGCTCAGCGCATCATTTACTGCTCCCGGAATGGCGTATACCATCTTCCCCTGTTCCAGTGCACAGGTAGCTGTGATCAGTGATCCGCTCTTTTCTTTTGCTTCCACCACAAGCACCAGATCTGCCAGTCCGCTGATGATCCGGTTCCTTGCCGGAAAATAATATGCCCTGCCTTTGGTACCTGGTTCATATTCGCTGATGATCCCTCCGTTTTTTTCGGGGATTCTCCGGTAAATACCTCTGCTGGATGAAGGATAACAGATGTCCACGCCATTTCCCAGCACGGCAAAGGTCGGGGTACCACCTTCCAGAGCACCTTGTGGCCCTCAGCATCAATGCCGGCCGCCATACCGCTGATCACCTGTACCCCATGTTCGCTTAAGAATTTTCCGTAATTAAATGCCTGTATCCGTCCGTAAGGACTGCACAGCCTTGCTCCTACAATTGCAGCTGTAGGTTTGTCATCATCCGGAAATCTTCCAATATAATATAATTGTTTTGGCATACCAGGAAATTCCTGAAGTCTTGCCGGATAAACACTACTGTCCTTCCGGGCACACCGGATCCTTGTTTGCTGTATTTCTTCCATATAAAATACCTTCCTTTTTTCTGTTTTATGACCAGTATTTCTTATCATATGCCCGGTACGTCAGAGCTTCGCAGATATGTTCTTCCTTTATCTTTTCGGAGGATTCCATATCCGCGATGGTCCTGGCCGTTTTCAGGATCTTATGATATGCTCTGGTACTGAATTGAAACTGCTCATATGCCTGCTCCAGAAGTTTGTCTGCCCCTCCCGTCATTACACAGTATTTTTCCAGTTTTCTTCCGTCAAGCTCCCCATTGAAGCAAAATTTTTCCTTTTTGTAACGTTCTCTCTGGATCTCCTGTACTGCTTCCACCCTCTTTCTTATTTGCGCAGAGGATTCCCCTGCAATTTTCTTTTTCATTTTTGAAAAACTCACTGCCGGAACTTCTGTGCAGATATCAATACGCTCCAGGAGAGGCTGGCTGATCTTTCCAAGATAATGCGTGATCTCCCCTGACGTACAACGACATCTGTTCATATCCGGGTAAAATCCGCAGGGACAGGGATTCATCGCTGCCGCCAGCATAAAACTAGCCGGAAAAATATAAGTTCCGGCAGCTCTGGACAGATGGATCTCCTTATCTTCCAGCGGCTGACGCAGGATCTCCAGGCTTTTTCTGGAAAATTCCGGCATCTCATCCAGAAAAAGAACACCTCTGTGTGCAAGAGTGATCTCCCCCGGCCCCGGTATCCTGCCGCCACCTGCCAAAGCCTGAGGGGAACTGGTATGATGCGGACTTCGAAAAGGCCTCTGCCGGATCAGCGGATCTTTTTCCGTGAGAAGTCCTGCACACTGTATACCTTGGTGATCTCCAGGCTTTCCTCAAATGTCATCTCCGGCATAATGGTCGCAGACGTCTTGCCAGCATGGTCTTTCCGGATCCTGGCGGTCCGATAAAAAGAATATTATGAAAACCGCTCACTGCGATCTCTGCCGCCCGCCTGGCTCCTTCCTGCCCGCAGATGTCCGCAAAATCAACCTTTGGTATTTCCGGTTTGTTTTCTGTTTTTTCTTTTTCCTGATACGCAGCTGTATAAGTGTTTGGGTCTCTCAGACATCGGATCATGCATTCAGACTTTTTACTCCAAACACCGGCATATCCTTCACCAGATTCCCCTCCCGGATGTTTTCCTCCGGAATAACGCAAAAGCGTAAGCCCAGCTCTCTTGCGCGGATCACCCGAGGCAAAACTCCGGCAACCCCATGGATCTCTCCATTCAGACTGATCTCTCCTACGATCATAACTCCTTCCAGAAGATCCGGTTCCAGAATTCCGGCAGCCGCAAGTACTGCAGCCGCCACAGGCAGATCAAAACCGGCTCCTTCCTTTTTCATATCGGCAGGTGCAAAATTTACAGTTACTTTTTTTGGTGGCAGACAAAGCCGGTTGTTCTTAAATGCAGTCCGGACTCTTTCCTGGGCCTCTCTCACCTGGGCAGAGGGAAATCCTACCATAGCAAAAGAAGGCAGACCATCACTGACATCTGCCTCAACCTGGATCTCACGTACTTCCATTCCGTAGATCGCTGCTGATAAAACACTCGCAAACAAATACATTCCTTTCTGCGAAAAAACGGATCCCGATCTTCCATCTTTTCGTCTTTTCAGGTCAGGCGGATATTCGAAATCCGCATTGGTTAAAAACAAGGGAATTTTCAGATAGACATTTTCTGAATTTTAGAAGATAATAAATTTAGTATAGTCCATTTTGCTCCCTTTTGCAAGGGTGCATTTCGTTCTGTTTTATACTTTCAATAGAAAGAAGAGGTGAGCACAATGAAATTTCAGCGTATTCAGGATTTACGTACAGACGCGGATCTGTCCCAGAGAGAATTAAGTGAGATTCTTCATATCAGTCAGCGTTCTTATTCCCATTATGAAACGGGATCCCGTAATATTCCTATCGAAATGCTTATCCGGCTGGCAAATTATTACGACACCAGCATCGATTATCTCGTCGGCCGCACAGACCGCAAAAAAATGATCAAATAAAGAGATCCCCGGAAATGTGGAACAGTTTCGGGAATTCCTGTATCGGGATTCCCTGATTGCCAAAATCCGGGGATTCTTTATTTTATCGTGTTTTATTTTTTTTGATCATTCCGTATAATAGGTTTCTTCTTCTCCGTAGGGAATCTCATATTCTTCTGTATTCTCATCAGAAGAATCTTCACTGCTTTCGCTGTAGGATTCCTGTTCATAGGAATTTTCGTTGCTTTCATTATAGGAAGCATCCTCTTCGGAATTTTCGGATACTTCCAGGGATGGCTCCTGCCGGGTCATAATAGACTCTGTTTTCGGATAGGTCAGAGATCCCTCTCCCCGTTCATATGTTTTTACCTTCACATAAAGCTCACCACTTTTATCGAAAACAAACTCTCCTTTTGCCTTATTCCCTTCGGAATCCTTAAAACGGAACTGTGTGGCATTTCCTGCTACCTCTGCAGTCACATCTACTTCTGCGGTCATGGAAGGATCTTTTCCATTCACTCTCTTATAGGTAAAGGAAACAGATTTCAGACTGATATCATAAATATCGATCGTTGTCAGCCCGTCTTCGCTGTACCAGATTCCCTGATAATTTTCCGGTTCAAATGCCGGAAGGATTGTCGGGACCGGTGTCAATGACGGTGTCGGTGTCGCTGTCGGAACCGGTGTTGCTGTTGCTGCCGGAGTTGCTGTCACCTCCGGAATACTGTCCAATGCAGCCAATGCGGCCTCTCTTCGTTGTTCTTTTTCCACCTTATCCCTGTGGGAAACATACAGCATCCCTCCCAGTCCTGCCAGAATAAACAGAACGATCAACAGGATAAGAGCTGTTTTCAGCCGCTGCTTTTTTCTTTTGTTTTTACTCATCTGCATCACCTCTGTTTAATATAGCATACTTGAAAACTTTACTGTATTTCTCTCTTTTATTTCTTCTCTTTGATAATACCTTTTCGATATACTTCCAGCAACTGAGTAAGTTCGCTGATCCTTCTTTCAAAGCAGCACCTGTATCAGTATCTCCAACAAGAGTACGCTTGTTATTATAATGAACTGCAACCCGGTTGGATACGATATCCTGCTCTTTAGCCACCGCTTCTTCTGCTGAAGTAAACGGCTCATGGCAGATAGATCAGTCCATACGAATTATACACCAGTGTATAACCTGCAATTCCCGTAACCTTCTGGTAAGGCCTTGAAAAACCACCATCAATTACAAGAACTTTTCCATTGCACTTTACAGGGCTTTCTCCCTCACTCTGATGAACCGGCACATGGCCGTTGATGATATGTCCGTTTTCCGGGTTCAGACCAAATTCACGGAGAAGGTTATCAACCACTTCTTCATTTTCCAGGAGGTGGTAATACGCATTTTTTTGTCTCTTTATGTGTAGCTTTATCTGCAATAAAATACCGCTCAAACGTAGTCATCTTATCTTTGCCGAATAATGGAGAATTCGGTGCAGCCCAGATATACCACATATATCCCGGCCTTTTCGCTGTTCATCCCCATTCACTGAGAAAAAGCTCTCCGCACATAAGTCTCCAGAACATCGTACAGCTCTTTTCCCTTATAAGTTTTGCCGTAGATCTGAACTTCTTTCAGACTTCCATCCTCATTAAGAGGAATGCTTCCATGGAATAAAGAATTTCCATTATATGTCTTATAAGACCTACTTAATCCATTGAACAGAAGAACGATGTTTCTGCAAGTTTTCGTACACAGTTT